>Ga0116231_10001787_pt1 | contig 44692 bp, 39 predicted proteins | sample S1TSphgellanicum_2_FD_89695 | JGI IMG/M metagenome (GOLD analysis project Ga0116231, IMG submission 89695) | Host-associated microbial communities from peat moss isolated from Minnesota, USA - S1T2_Fd - Sphagnum magellanicum MG | ecosystem: Host-associated > Plants > Peat moss > Unclassified... | reverse complement strand
CCCTTTTTCAATCTTTTATATATGTCTAGATTTGTATTCCTTTTTTTTTAAAATTTTAAAGCTTTAGGTTTTTAGGGTTTTTTTTTTTTTTTTTTCCATCTTCTCATGGCTTTCATCTTGGGCACCTTTTTTTCTTATAGCTTTGAGTTAATGCTTTACAATAGGTCTTTCACTTTCAAGTTTTTGCGTTCAGGCTTCATGGCAACCCTTTTGTGTTTAAACTTTGCAACAACCCTTTCACTCTAAAGTTCATGATTACATAATAAATCAACACTTAGTTATTGTGTTAATCATTAATGGTTTCATCATGCTTGCATTTGTAAGTTTTTGTTTTGTTCTTGCAAGAATGTTGACAATTTGGTTGTCCTCACACTTGCATTTGTCATGGTTGTGGTTGCTAGTTATGGTGTGGTTACATCACACTTGCACTTCACAACTTCAATGAGGTAAAGTTTCTACATTGGATGCTTTGGTTTTTGTTTTTTTGCAAGTTTTCTTCTTGCTTGTAAGAGTTGCAATTTGGCTACAAGATGTTATTTCATTGTGTCATCATTTTGTTGAGCTCAAGCTATGCCCACATTTCATCATCCTTGTGTTGTGCCTACATTTCTCATGTTTGTGTTGCACCTACATTTCATTATGCTTGGGGTGTGCTTGCATTTCATAGATTTCAAATAAATGTATTCCTTGTTTTCTTGTCTATGTTATTTGCTTTATGTTCTTATGATTGTGCACATCCTTGCAAAGTATTGCACAAACTTGTTTTTATTAACATGTTTGAATTCATGATGAAATGAACTTGATAAAACATAAAGCCCAAATGTCACAACCCCACTTTGAAGGAAGTGTGAGGTCGCCACTCACATTCCCGAAAATGGGACTTGGGAGTCCTCCGGGACTCCCAAAAACTCAGAGCACGATTGCAGGGGTCAAAACACCTCGCATTGAAATGTTCTTTATACCGTTGGAAAGGTCTTGAAATGTAAATGTCCAAAATGGCCTTGCATGAACCATTTGGACATTTGCAACACAAGTTATGGTTGAAAGAAGAGCCGGGAGTCAAACTGGCAATTTGACTCCCTACCACTAAAAGTCAAGAATCGACCCGATCCCGGTGCGTGCGAGTGAAGTGCAACACACCGTTGAAAAGATCTCGAGGAGAGCTACAACTTTGGTTCAAACCTCGTCCCGATTTGAGCTCGGGGCGAGAAGTTATGAACGCTCAAAATCCCAGGAGTCCAAACCGGGACAATTTTGGGACTCCACTTTGGGAGTCCTGGGAAAAAGAGCCATTTGGATGCAAGTGCAGTGGAGAGCTGCAGAGAATACTATATGGGGGAAGGTGGTGGCTTCCCCCGAGTCCAGGCCGTGGTGAGTCAAATGAGTCCAAGGTCGCCCGTGACTTGTCTGAACACTGAAAGTGTGCAGAATAGGTTCTAATCAACTTGTTGGTTGGATTTGGATGCAAGACCATTAACTAAGTAAGCTTGTCCCTCTTCCTAGTCTAATCCCGAAGCTTTCAGCACGCCCCTCTCACCCCCTTTAATGCCGGAAGCTGGGAGCATGCCCCGAATCCCCCATACTTTCGCAACTTGAGTGACTTAGCCCCAACTTGGGGTTAACTAGGGACTTGGGAGCGCGTCACCAAATCTTAAAACCTAATCTCATGTTAAACCCATGTTTAATAGCTTTCCAATTTCCAACTTGACAAAACCTAAGCCCATGCCCATTAGGTTTCCAATTTCCAACTTCATAGAACCCAAACCCATGTTCACTATAGAGGATTTGTGCTATGTGAACCTCATATTTTCATGTCTTTTTTGGTGTTTTATGCATGTGATTGTCAACCTAACATCAAAAAGTGTAACATTTGTTATCGAATAGACTTGTTATTGGATGCTCATAAGTAGGATGGTATGTCGTCAATTAATGCCCCAATTTTATTACCTTTAATTGAATCACAAGAGGTGTATGTAATCTTGATATGGAAGCAGTTTGGCAATTTCTCTTTTCACAACTCCAAGTTAATAAAAAATTATGGTACCTTTTTCAACACAGTTTTAATGAACATCCTAAGGTGTATAGGAGGTGGGAATTATTTTTGCTACAAATAATGGTGGAAATTGTCAATGAAAAACAAGTTACCAAAAAGAAAAAAGATTTCCCTCCTTCTCAAATAACAACTTTTTAAAAAACCATAGACCTTATACCAAACCACCCAATACAACAAGATTTTTTGGAGGATTTAATGTTGTCCATTATAAAAACATATTATCAAAGACACAAAAAATCATAAGAACAAATATTAAAGGAATTTGGTTTAAGTACAACTTCCAAACAAAGAATAAGATAATATTATGTGATTCAAAAACAAGAACATGAGATTTGTAAAACCAACGTGAAAGCAGATATTTATTATGCTAACATATGCAAACATGAATATGAAAAAAACATGACAAGGTTATGGTGCAAGATTGTGCTTAAAACTAATGTTGAACAGACTTAAAGAAATGAAAGGTCTTACTCCTATTTGGAGACTTAGCTCAAGGAAGCTTCTATGTGTGCATCAAGTAAAAAAGTTTCTTGAAAACTTTCCTAACTAAAAGTCAACTATGAATTAACTGAGATTTAATTGAAAGTTAACTTGAATTTAATTAGGAGTCAATTGGGGTTAACTAAAAACAAACCAGGACTTAACTTAAACTTAACTAAAACTTAACTAGGAGGTAATTGGAAATTAACTTGGATTTAACTAGAATTTAACTAAAACTTAACTGGAATATAACTAGGACTTAACTATAATTTAACTCAGACTTAACTGAGAATTAATTGGAATGAACTACAACTTAATTAGAAACTAACTAAGAAAAAATTGAAATTAAACTAGGAGTTAGGTACAAGTTTCCGACAAGCTATGGACGAACATTCAAATGAATGAACCCCATAGCATTGCCATTTGTGACAAATACGATCCTAATTTGTCATTCATTGAAAATCCATGGTTGAAGCATTAATTTTTTTATCAATGGAAGGGTTATAATTCCATCTCGACAATGTCAAGTAATGAATGAAATCCTTTCAAATAATGTGACAAAAACTAATGAGAAATATGTTTTCATAACTGTTGTTTCTTGTATTACATGCATAATTTATTTTGGTCTTTGGATGTTAGGCGTTGTATATGACATGTTAGTTATGGTTGTCAACTTTATCAATAATTCTTGGGAGCCCACCCATTTGATTATTGGGATTTTTGAGGTGCAAAATATAATTGTTGTACCCATGACAAACCAAGTAATTTTTTTGTTTAATTCATTTGATTTACTTAACAAAATCATTGTTTATGTCAAAAGCAAAGGCTTAAATTTGAACACATTGATAAAGGCTTGAAATCCATAGTTTATGTTTATTGTTCTCCCCTTCAATTACTTGCTTCATTTGTAAAATTATGTTTTAGCTATGCAAAGTCAAAAGTAGTTCAATATGCTATTGATGATGCCAAAGTTTGTTAAGGTTTTTCAAAAGTAAGTTTGAAAGTTACGTAAAGGTTGTTGCAAAAAATTATTATTTAGAATACAAAATTAAGGAAATGGAAGAAGAATGGAAAGATTATTGTATCATTGTAAGGCTGGTAACAAGGATGTTTAAGACTCTTATGGAGACTTGATTTGCTTCAAGAATTATCATGTTTCAAGAAATTTTTGAATGCCAAAATATAATCTCCATATGTTATGAACAATAACAAGCTCTACATTTGTTTTCTAAAGTGCAAATGGGATAAACTTGGGCATGGTTGAAACAATTGCTAATACATTGTTTCATGTTGTTAAATAATGTGTTGTAAACCAAACTTGAAGGTATTGGTTGTTGTCAAATGCTTTTATTTACGTTTCATTTTGTGCATTATTATGGAGTTAGTGTGGCTAACATTGAAGCTTTGATCAAACATTAATTTATGGTCATTTTGATTTTGAATTGCAAGAATTTAAAAGAAGGATGGTGGTGCAAGTTGTAGGGATATTGATGTTATTTTTGACCTTTTCAATAACTTATAATCATTTAAAAACCCACAACATTTGAACAATCATGTTTAACTCTCTTTACAAAAACATGAAATGTATTGGGACTTTGAGGGGAATTTAATTACTACTAAAATTGTCACAAAATAAAATGTTAAGATTGTGTGTCCTCTATGAATATAGTGTACAATAATTAAAACCTTGCTATGGAACCAACATAGTTGGTAACAACTAAAAATGATGATATTTTCTTTGGGCAAGTTGTGTCAATTGACGATGTAATAATTTAAACTATGAAGAATGAATTTTAATTATTTTGATGAATTACTTATGAAATCAACAAATAATGATAACCCCTTGGTTTGGTGGGCATAACATGCACAACAATTTTCACATGTTTCCTTTTTGGTTCATCAAATGTTTAACATTGTAGGATCACAAATTGAGATAGAGTGAGTGAGTCTTTAATGTCAAGTTGGTGTCATCACAAACCTTTGATGGTCACAATTGGGGATTGAAAATTTTGATCCCCTCATTTTGATGATAAAAAAATGGCCTAATGATGCTTGTGTTGGTTGTGATGGGAAATATAAGTCTAAAAATATGATTTATTTTCTTACTTTGGAATCTTTTATGATTGAAGAAAATAATAAATTCATTGAGGAACAAGGCCTTTTTTAAGAAGGCCTTGATTTAGATTTTTGATTTTTTGCAAGTATTTTTATTCATTTTGGTTTTTTGTTTTTATATCAAATCCATTTTTTTTTGTAAACATGTTTTGATGGTGGGTTTTTTTTGTAATTAAGGTAGATGTGCATATGAATTATTGGTGGTGCAAATTCAACAATGAACCCCAAGGTATTTGTGTTGGAAGATTTTTGCAATAATCCAATGATGAAATGGGCATGATTGGAAAGAACCTTGATGTTCTTCAATCTTTAGACACCAGGTTAATTGTGTGTGTTTTTTTTTCTACCATGTGCTTTCTCTTGAAGTTAGTTACATTATCTTGTCCATGTTTTATCATTTCAAATTATTTGTTGAATTTTTTGCTTCTAATTTTGTGACTTGCAAATCATTTGATAGTAATTTTGTGTGTGTTAGTTGTCAGTTTTCTTTGTGCATTGATCAAGGTAATTTTGTGTGATGTTTGGGGTTGAGGATTATATCATGTGCACATTTGCAATAAGTTGAATTTTTTGATTTTGCCATTGTTGGCAATTTTTTTTAAAAAATAATTTTATCTTCTTCTAGTTGGTCAATTTGTACTTTTTATTTGTCGTATGCATGCAAGTTTAAGTTTTTGAAAGTTTGAATTCTTCCATTTTGCCAGTCATAAATTTGAATTTTAAAAAATCTATTACAAGTTAGTTGTAAATTTTGTCTACTACAAGTCAATTGTCAAATCTATGTATTTTGTCTATTCTAGGTTAGCCTAAAAATTAATTCATCTTTATATTGGGTGTTTGTCATTTTTTTGAATCTTGAATTTGTGTTTTGGGTCTTTGTTGTTTTTTTCTAAGTCTTGAGTTGTTGTTTTGTGTCTTCATGTTTTTGGTTCCTTTGTAAGTATGTTTTTTTGAGTTTGTTGTTTGTCCATGGTCCATTGTGCCTAAAAGCCCTTTCTAAAGAAATATTTTGCAAAGGTGAAGGTGAATTCAATTGTTACAACCTTAAACAAAAAATCATCTTTGAGGATGATCATAAGATGTTCAGACTTTAATCGAGGCCTTGATCAATTGCATTCAAACTTTATTTTGAAAAACGCCTTGCTTCAAAGAACATTCTAAGATCCCATGCTTTAAAATTTCTTTGGTGAAGAATTTTGCATAACCTATGTTAGTTATGTTGCACCATCGCAAGCATTACAATACCCATTTCCAAGGTCTTTCACCATGGCCAAAAATGTTATTATTGTTAAATTATGGGTACTTGGTTTTACCCTAGGACCTTAGGGTTACAAAAACAATTCTTACCTTGATAGATCTCCACCTCAATCTCCTTTAGGCATAACATAGAAAATAAAAATAAATAAATAAATAAATAATTATATATATATGGATTTAATTAGAGTTTTTTTGGTTCATTGCATTCCCATTGGCCATTCCCAATCGAAGAATGACTCCTAAGAATGTAGAAAACCAAAAAAGGTCTTGAGGGACTCTAGATCCACATGGAACAACCGTTGGGAACCCCGAGGACAAGATTAGATGAAGACCTTCATCCATCACAGTTGGGATGTAATCTCCCAATGTGGTTGTCATTTTGCCCAAGTCAGTGCTGGGGGGTTTAATGGTGGGGGTGTAAGACTAGAGTCCCTAACACCAAATGTCTGAAGCTGGAGATAGAAAACACTATGCATTCTCTAAATGCTGGCAAAATAGAGTTTTGGCTATATATATATATTTGGCTATTGGACCTAAATTGGAGCCCGAATTGAACAATTCCTAGAGGTACGAGTGTAGATGCTAAATTGGCTGAGCTATCAAAATGTACATCAATAATGTTGGCATTTGTTGTCCCCTCCTTTGCTTCCTAGAGTGTAGAGATGCCTATTTAGAACACAAAATTTGTCCTCCACATGGACTCAATGTGAGAAAGTATTGCCCAATAAGCAAAATGGTCTCACAAGCTAATCAACAATAACCACTACAAACAATAGAAAGGATGAAGAAGGCATCATCACACGTACCATCATCATCCCATTTACTTTTGCCAATTCTTCAATTATAATTTTTGGGCTAAACTAAGCTAAGCTAAGGGCTTAAGAGAGGTGAAAGAAATGGGGGCCATTGAAACATCCAACCAAAAGAGAAACCCATCTTCATCCCCTTTTACTTGTGGCTCTTGGAAGGAAAGGAGAGGGATAGATATAGGAAGGGGTGTGTGTTGAATGTAAGTAAAAAAAAGGTAGTTGTTGTCAATTTGTCCTTCATAAGAAGATCGAGTTAGTAAACCTCATTCCGAGCTCACTAAAAAACCCTACAATAATTCAACTTCCCCCAAACCTGACATACCGACGACCTATTTGTTACTCAATTTCCCCAATATTACAATCTGGCCCCTTCACTCTCCCCCAAAAACACACACATACACAAACAAACACACGCACACACGTTCAATTCAACCTGGTGTCTAAATTTTTATTTTTTATTTTTTAATTATTTTTTAATTTTTTTAATTTTAAAATTTCTTTTTGGGCACGAAGGAACGGACTAAATTTTGAGGTTTGTTTTGAATGGGTTGAGTTCTGAGTTTTGACCCTCGGAGTGTGTGTCACCAAAAAGGAATGAGCAACAAATCTTTGTAGTCACTTTAGTACCAAAGTTTTCATCAACAATAATAATAATACACATCTTTTGAGTTCATAAAATCCCAACCCAATGGCTATTACATACCATACTACACTTTAATTGCCAAAATATTTCATATATATCTTCTCCTAAGATTTTCAACAAATACATGAAAATATATACTTAATTTTTTTTGATTTTATACTTGTTAATAAGTAACCATTGAAAAATATTGCTTAAATAAAATTTCCACAAAAAAAGGTTCAGAATCTTTTTGCTCATAATTATTTAGTGTGGAACCTAACTACTTACTATATATGGTATTCACAATGTGTATACTACATGCATGTGTACATACATGTATTGGGTACCTTGGGTACTTTTTTTCTAGGGCTTTCCGACAACACTAAGAATGCCCCCAACTTCCAATAAGTTTTCATTTTTGATATTAATTTTAGTTTTCGTTGAGAACATGGTAGTACAAATGATCAATAACTTCCACACCGTAGCTCCATAGTGTCAAATTGAGTCACTAGGCTACACCCTTTACTCATTGAGAGCTTTCCAAAGATATCAAGGTTACACCCTTTACTCATCGAGAGCTTTCCAACGATATCAAGGCTACACCCTTTACTCATTGAGAGCTTTCCAACGATATCAAGAGCACAGCATGACGCACCATGGTTTGAGAGATCTCAGCATCGCAAAACAAAACAAAACAAACTACCTTGCTTCATAGATAGATATTCATACCAAATACTCACCTCTCACACACCCTATGTATTAGTACAAAACTGAAAATTATGTTTGTATTAATAATACATGTTTTATAGAAACATTTGGGCCCATTTCTTCATGCTTGGTAAAGCCCCGACCAAGGTACACCGAAACATGAACCCGACCTCAGTTTCTCCTTTGTGGTTGGTTGGTTGGTTGATTGGTTAGTTGGGTGGGTAGGTAGGTAGGTAGATAGGTAGGTAGGTAAATGGGTCCCTCATTTTCCATAACCCACCTTCGTGGTCCTCTTCCTTGGGCTTTATTCTGCACTTATCCATCTCTCTCTCTTTTTTTAATTTTTTAAATTTTTTTTTAGGGTTTTGGATTTGGTTACAAGAGAATCAAGTGATCATGAGAAAAGCTCCTAAAGTTTAAGAAGCTTGATTTGCTTTTCTTTTGTTTTTTCTTTTTTTTTTTTGCTTTCAAACACACACCATCTTTGCTCCTTTATATTATATATATGTCCATGGAACACCACAAAGCACTGTGGTGGGTTAAGCTTTGCTTTTTAGACTTCCTCTCAAGAAAAGAGAAGAAAATGGAGTGCAGATTGCCTTTTTTTTTAATGTGTGTTTTCTTCTTCTTCTCTTCTCTTGTCTTCTCTTTGGAATTCTTGCATTAAAAAAACTCATCAGGTGACTGTCCAGTTATATAGTCAGGGTCCCTGGCACCAGGGCTGCTCAAATGCTAAGGTTGGCCTATGTTTGAATCCAGGTGCTTCTCTCTCTCTCTCTCTCTCCAGCTCTCTTTCCAGCTACATTTTTGCCTTTCCACTGAAAACTAAAGAAAGATTCAACCAAGTGTGTTTTTTTAATAAAGAGAACCTTCTTCTTTTCCCCCCTTTATTTTCTCTCTCTCTCTCTCTCTCTCTCTTTGGTGTGGAGTGGGGCCTTCTTGGGTGAACTAGCCACCCATGTGGGTTACCATGGTCAAAATTCCAAAATCCATTTGAAATCATTTTAAAATATATTTTTAAAAAATCCCATTCTTAGACTAAATGATAATTCGGAGTTTCTAAGTTCAAATCTAACATTTTTAAATATTTGAAATCCATTTGAAATGATTTTAAAATATTTTTATAAAAAATCCCATTCTTAGACTAAATGATAATTCGGAGTTTCTAAGTTCAAATCTAACATTTTTAAATATTTGAAATCCATTTGAAATTATTTTTAAATATTCTTATAAAAAATCCCATTCTTAGACTAAATGATAATTCGGACTTTGTAAGTTCAAATCTAACATTTTTTGGTGGTTCATATGGCCTTGAACACACTTTGCTATTTAAAACAAAAAAAGAAAGGGTGAAGGTACCGAGTACCAATGTGAAGTGGGGCCTTCTTGGGTGAACTAGCCACCCATGCGGATTACCATGGTCAAAATTCCAAAATCCATTTGAAATTATTTTAAAATATATATATATTTAAAAAATCCCATTCTTAGACTAAATGATAATTTGGAGTTTTTAAGTTCAAATCTAACATTTTTTGGTGCTTAATATGGCCTCGAACACACCTTGCTATTTTTAAAAAAAAAAAAAGAAAGGGTGAAGGTACCGAGTACCAATGTGGGTGGGTGAGTGGGTGGGTGCCGCATGGTTCACCCTGGAAGGAATTCAAATTCGAGGCCCATTGCCGACTAATGTAAACCTGACAAACTTTATTGCAAAGGAGAGAGAATCAGGTCTCACAAAAAGTACGGAGAATTTGAGAAGGAAGGAAAAGAATGGCAAATATTGGAGTATATTATTATTATTAGTATTATTATTATTTTAAAACCTAAACTACACAATGCACATGGGTATTTTCTTGGATTTAAAAATTTCATAAAAAAGAACCATACGGGATTAAATAATATACTAGGTATTTTGGTCTCTAGAACCTTCTTGTGAAATAAATGTGGTGGTGGGAGGGTTCAAGGGGGGGGTTAGAGAAATGGTTATTCCACACTTTGTACAAGGCAATATGAACAGCTCTTCACATACAAATTTGAATGTTGTTCTTCATTCATCCTACACTCTTGAAACAACCCCACTTACCACTTCAAATTTCATAAAATTCTATGCATTAAACTTTTTTAATACATTCATCAAGTGTTTAGTACCCCCCCCCAAACACCACACAACTAAAAGTTTGTTTGTTCATATAAGGTTTTGTGTCCTTCATGGAAGAATGATAAAGCCTCCCTCAAAGTTCAAGTAAAATTTTGTTGCACAAGCACTTTGATGGCATGATTATTAATTCTTTGATACATACATGTTTGTGTCAAAGTGAAAAGCCATCTTGAAGTTGTACTTTTCAATGATCTTGAAGCTCTCTTCATTATATCTTCATTCATACATGTCCTTATGTCATGTTCTTTTATGGTATACCAAAATCAAATTAAATCTTAGATTTTCAAACTTGCACATATTTTTAACCTTGCTTGCAAATCTCCAAGCCTTTTAACAAACTTGAGTTACAATAGCTACAAAGAGAGAAAGGAAATTGAATGAAGCATTAAGATTCTTTCTCTCATTCAAAACACCTTCAAACTTTTCACTCTTGTTTCAAATATGTTTTAATCTTGATATGACCTTTGTCATGTTTGTAAGAACAGTACAAGCAACTCTAAGATTATTGGGTCATGTTTCCCCAAAATCAATCTTTGATTATTATTATTTTGTAACCCTCATTGATGTAAATATGTGCAAATTGTAATAGGAAAAAATATTTGAGTTCAATTTATGGTCCTCTGATGTGAACAATAATTCAATCAATTAAAACCATAATTGGAAACATAGTTTCATGTTCATTCCACCACTATAGATTTGATATTCTTGACATCAACCTAAAACCTTAAAACACTTGATTGCTACATTCTTTCCCATTTTTGGAACTTTTAATGTTTAGTATATTGAAGTTACACTTTACAAATTAGTATCCATTTGAAATGATAATGGCAAACAAGATGTAATGTCATAAACACTTGTATAATTGCAATTCTTTTATCATGGTCATTGAATCATAAAACAAAGTGAAGGCCTTTGTATCTTTCCATCATAAGTGATAACATGTTGTGAGCCATTTAAAATTGAAATGTATGATGGAAAAACATTATGTGATTTAATACAAATACGACCTTTATTCATATTCATAGCAAGGTTGGCATTTAATATCATAACCTCCCAAGTCATCAACAACATCATTGTCTAGTATAGTACACTCAACAATTTCTTCCTTTAATTGCAAGCTCAATGTAATTTTCATTTCAATACATCATTGAATAACCAACATCAATGATATTGCTTTAAGACATGAGCTAATTGAATAAGAGAAAGGGTGTCCACAATCGATTGAAACACATTCTAATACGGATAACTTTTGATTTGATGACTATGGTATAGTTCAATTGTTTTTTGAAATATTAATGTGTTTTGAAATAGAGGTGATTCTTTTTAGCAAACATATGAAATGAGCACAAACATTTCATGAATATTGTTGGAAAAAAAAAGTGGAGTTGACATTAAACAACAAAATGTGAATGAAATATAAAATTGAACACTTGACATTTGACTTTGCTTTTATTAGAATATTCAAATTTCTAGTGCCATAGAACAAAATAAATACAAGACTCATCCCTCTCATGCCATGTTTTGCCATATTTATGGGGTTAAGTATTTATATATCTTTAGATGTCATCTTGGGTAGATATAATGAACATTTCATGGGAACCTCAACAAGTTATTTTCATGTATTATCTTGCATCAATAGGACTTTATTAGGGCATGCCCAAAACTTGAGCTTTGAAAAACTTCCTCTCACCTAAAAGAGATTTTGTGGTTCCCATATTTAAACCTTTATTTTTCAAATATTTTGTTGTTTAGATTCCAACTAAAATTTGAGGTTTCACTTCCAATCTATTATTTATTGATTGGCTTCAAACAATTCACATGAAACATGTTTAGTGTGACAATTGACATTGATAAAGTTCACAACAAGCACAACTATGTCATGGGCTCCTTTTAACATTCAAAGGTGAAAAAATGGTTGTGGATAAATATTTTAGGTGTCACATAGAATACATTGGACTTTCCTTCTAGTTGAAGCAACATTTATTTTGTGAGAACTCTTTTGGAAAGAAAAAGGACTTGTAGACATGGATGTAAGCCAAATTTTATGTTTGGTAAAGTTCTTTTGGTGAATCATGATCCCCAATGTTGTTAAATATGTAAAACCAAAGAAGAAAAAAATGGTGCTCCAAATGATTCTTGGCCTACTTTTTGTATATCATTTTAAAAAGGCTTTCTAGGGCTTTGTTAAATTTTTTTTCCTTATTCTTTTTGTAATAAATTTTAGTTTTTTGTGGTTATTTGTTCTCTAATGGTTATAATGCAATTAAGTTTTAAACAAAAAAATTTAGATTGTGCAATTTAAAATATTTGTTTTTTCAATATTGAAACTTCCCAACCTTGCACTCTCCTACTTGCTTAATTAAATTGACAAAATTTTACAAGTTGGGCATGATTGTGGAGGAAACATCATGCTGAGGAAACCTTTTGAGGGCATGTAAAACATGTTCACAATTCAAAATTGTAAACAACCTAAACCTAAATGAAAAGAATGTGATGTTACACACTTTATAGTACATGAGAAACTTAAAGTTTCAAAAATTGCCAAACTTTTAAAAATACTTGATAGGTATTTGTGTTCTTAAGAAAGGGTGAGAAATAATTCAAGCCAAAAATAGTGAGAAAATATGATTTTTATGTGTTATGTCCTTGAACTTCAACCATGTCAATATTAAAAACAACTTTCACAATGTTTTTGCTTCTCATGGTAATCCAAAACACAAATAAATCCATTGGTGAGCGAAATCATTGTAAAATATATAAAAACATAATCTACTCAAAATCTAAATTAAAACTAAGATAATTTTGTACATAAGTTCACAAGAAAGTATATCCAAAACTTTTATAAGTAGATATTTATAAAATCATTGGGCTTCCATTGAGTTTGTGATATTAAGTTGAATACATCATTTGAAGAACTTTAGTGTAATAAAAGTAGATAACAAGTACCTTTGAAATTGATTGGTCGATATGGTGTTTAAAATTACTTTTATATTAAAAGTTAAATATATTATGACAATAATATACTTAATTTAAAAATACATAAATATTTTCTAAGCTTTCATTAATTTGAAAATTAAAAAAATCAATATTTCATCTACTTGCAACCACTTTCTCAGAGCTAGACAATTTTACAAGTATATGCATTTTAAGCAATTCTATTTATTGTGTATTAAAGATGTGATTTTTCAATTTTAATATGATAAAAGTTAAGATTATCTTCATATTAATCAGTGAATCAAATATATATTTTGCTTTCAATACATTAATATTTATTATGGCTAATTTTTATTTTGTGATAAAGAAAAAATATTATTTACTTTACCACACAAAGGCTTGGTAAGTTACAATTTTATGATTTTGTTTGTGGGATGTTGATGTTAAAATATGTTAAATTATAATGTTATTATAGTGTATTAAACATTGAAAAATCATAATATATTCCAAAAATGATTAACAATTTTGTTGAAATTTGTGATATTTATTGAACCATATTATTCCATATGATTGAACCATGTAATAAGTTTGACAAATTATATATATAATGCTTATAAATAAACATGGGCATTCTTAATTGCTTGACCATAAGTGTGTGATACATTGAATATTTTAACAACCACATTCACATGGTAGGAAACAAAAAGTTGTGAGGTGAACATCATGAAATAACCTTTTCCAAATGCTTATTTTGGACAATTAATGAAACAAAATCCTAGTGTAATTTGAAGTGAATTTTTTTTTATATTATATATATATCATGAATTTACATAAAAATGGCACTACTTTTTAAATTTGGGTTATTTATTTGAATTTTTCAATGGAAATAAAATTATTATAGCTTTTTGAAAATTGAAATTATAAGGCTCAAATACCAATAGTAAAACCCAAATTTAAAGGCATTAAATTTTGAATCAATGTACTAGGTGTTTCCATGGTATAATGTAAAAAAAAAGGAATCATAGTTTACTAGTTTTCAGTGCAACACATTTTTTATGTGCTTTTCTAAATATTTGGAAAAGATTTTGTGATAAAATTATGCAATTAAAGGTGGATAACATCCTAAATTCTCATTTGAACAATGTAATGGTTGATTGAAATACATTTCTAACTTGCAAGAACTTGACAACATAACAAAAGAACCAAAAAATATTAGTTTTAATAAGAATTTGTTCATGAAATTTTTCACATACAAAGAAACAACCATAATGAACAATCTTTTCTATGAAAACTTTCAATTTTGTAATGACATGATGTTCATCTTAAATGATAAATTAATGTTCAATAATATATTATGTTAGGATAATGTTAATGATTATAATATTTTCAAGTTGTAAAATGTTCTCCCATTAAAGATGTAATTGGGTCAAATGTTGTTTTTATCATTCTACGAATGAAAAAAAATAAAATTAAAATTAATAAAAAATGATATATTATTATTAAACAACATGTTTTAAATGCTTTTAATCAAATTATTGGTATACAACTACATAAAGACAAACATATGAATCAATTTCATATTCATGGTTTATATAACTTGTCTTATTGTTAAAGCCCAAATCAATTATATGCGATTTAAAAAATTCAAAATGAATAAATTTTTTATGTGTGAGTACTTTTGATATTATATGTAATTTCAATTTTGACACAAAGTGTATGCACTGTACCATGAAAATATCCTATTATATGTATTATAATATTGGAACCATTTTTTGTGGCACCTTGGAGCACAATTTAAGCCTTAAATGGTTCACTTTCAACAATCGACCAAATTTTAAGATAAGGGGATTGTGTGTTTATTTCTAATAACCACCCCCACATTGATTAGGATATTAATACATTTGACACTAATATGAATCAATCATTTATATTTCTTTGCAATAGCCTATACAAAGTTTATACTTGCAAGATGATGTCCAAATTCTTGATTTTGTGCAATCATTATATGTTCTTTACATTGGCATTCATTAAGAAACTGGATTAGTGTTTGGTAGGTCTAGATTAAAAGTCAAGTTTTAGGGTTTTTACATAGGAGGTCTTGAGTTTGTTTGCAACCATCATTGGAACCTAATTGGATAAATACTTTGGTTTAATTGTAGGTTGTAAGCATGTTTAATTGCAATTTGGGTTGAAACATGAAAATAAAACTTCAACCTTACGAGTGAACAACCTAGAATTCATAATCACCATACACATAAAGGCCCAACTCCAAATGAGGGGATGATTAATTTACAATGACCTAAAGTCGTAATCCAAATGCAAGCTCATTTTGTCTAACTCTTTCCATGCAAATTCACAAACTTGTTTATTTCTTTGGCATCCTTCCATGGCATTGGTGATATGAAGAATACAATCCCCCTCTCCTTCACCATGGTCTACCCCCCTTCCCGCCACCCAAAAAACCTTCAATGTCTTTCATTCGCATGCATGTTCATATTAATGCCAAAGTCTTGGATTTTCCCATGCAAATTGATATATTTTTGGGGTTTTGATGAAGAAGAATAAACAATAAACCCCCCCATCCCCATCCCCCCTCCCGTTGCCTCTCTCCCTCCCCCCCCCAACAATTTACATGCAAATTGACAAACAAATATATTGTCATCAATTCATATGATAACCAAGAATATATAGCCCACCCTATAAAGGGAGAATGTTATGATAAAAAAAAAAAGAAAAAGCCCAACCGCACACAAAGGAAGAATATGATGATGAAAAAGAATAAAGCCCACCCCAAGAGTGAGCAAATACTTTTTACTAGCAACCATCTAGTAGCCTAGCTCCCCCATGAGAAAAAAAAAGAAAAAAAAAAGGCTTTCATTCACACTAGCAAAAAAAAATCGGAATCAAAGAAATCGAAACAAGTTGTTATTATGTTCCAATTGATCTTGAGATGAATTGAAACATAAGTAGAGATGCACGTATCAAACTCAACCCGAGTGACTTTAACCCAAGTCCTGTATACTCTTAGGGTGCAATTTAGCTTCCATTTCATTGCTATGGCTCATCACTATCATGCCTAGAGGAACCCGGGCAACTCACTCACTCACTCCCTCCGAAGGAGAATAATGCACTATTTTCTAGTACAACCCAAAACCAAAACAAAAAACAAAAACAAAAACAAGTAGTCCACAAGATGAAGAAGGAGGGGGGCTTCACCTAAACACAAAGAAATCAAAGGGAGAGAGAGAGAGAGGTATTTAACCTCCTGAGTGAGGGCTCTAAGGTACAACCCTAAAAAATAAATAAATAAAATAAATAAAAAAAAATCACAAATCCCTAGGATGAAACCCTAGAAACCCAATTAGGCATTGAAGTAGGGTTTACAAACCCCAAGAAATCCAACCCCCATGGATGACCCCCCCCCCCCCCCCCCACTCCCCAAATCCCCAAAAACCTCCTTTTTCTCTCATTCATCATAATATGTGCAAAATCGGCACCCCATTCCCAATGCATCATTCATTCATTCATTCACTCATTCATTCACAATTCTGGTCTTCTTGGAGCCCAAGAAGCTCAAGCCAAAGCCTTTGCTGTGAGAGCTTCTTCAAGGCTTCCTTGGTGGTTGTTGTTGTTGTTGTTGTTGCATGCATGCATGAGTGAGCGCGAGCAAACTTGCAGGCCATGGAAGGATCATGGTATGTACATATATGATCTGTGACATTCCTGAAGACTAACTGATGATCATGTACACAAGTGTAACTTCCGATCCTGTGCAGAGGAGGAAGAGTCCTCCACCACCACCACCAGCAGGAGGAGGAGGAGGAGGAGGAGGAGGCTGAACTTTACTTTGTGTTTATGTTTTGTGTAGATTTGAAGTTTGGGTCATGAATCTCAAGGTTTCCTCAAATATGCTTTACTAAGATGGGGGTTTTTTTTTTTTGGGGTAAACTCTTTTGGGTGGGTGGTTGTTCCTGCTGGTTGTCACGGATGGAATCATCATTTGTGTGCTTTTAGACTTGTTGGAGGAGTGTGCAGGGCCCGTGTGCAGTCGTCTACTGGGTATGTGAGAAATTGGTTGATTGATTGGGCCTGGTGTCTTGCAATGGCAGTTCTGAGGATTTGGGTTTTTGTGTAGACTCATGCAGGTGGTTCAATTCATGTCATGTGGGAATTTGGGAGTGGGGATTGGCTGTTTACTGTAGAGGATTTTTTTTTTCTTGTGGTTTCTTTGTGGAGGAGGAGGAGGAGGATCATGCGTGTGACATTTGATTACATGATCTTGATGAGATCTTGAGCCCCCGGCTTTAGTAGGAGCAAGTCGGGCTGTCCTTGTTGTTGTTGGTTTTGAAGTCTGGCTGGCTGGCTGGCTGGCTGGTGTGCAATGGTACATGGTCTCTACTGTAGGGCTTGTTGGTTTGATGCAGAAGCCTGCTGGTTCTAGTCTCCAGGGTCATGGAGAGTCACAGTGTAAGGTGTGAAGAAGCTGTAACTACTACAGTCTAATATATTGTCATGAACTTAGGTTCCAAGCATGAACACTTCAATCCAGCTTGTTTCTGGTAGTCTGTAGTTCTGCAAGTTCGCCTTGCTGCAATGGGTTGAAACTTGATGAGAGAAGTTGAACAATGTGAATTGCGTTTTGGGGGCTCATTCTGCTAAAGGGTTCGTGACCAAATTGTCATGAGGAACTTTGCTCAGGATTTTTCGGAAGTCTCTTGCAAGCACGTGCATTGGAAACTGATACCCATCACACACTCTCAACTAAGAACCTAGCTTCTTCACTGGGAAGTCCTTTTTCTTCTTCTTCTTCTCCTGGAAGGGTTTTTCAAGGAGCCTCTTATAGGGTTCCAGGAATAACATCTGAACCAGAAAAAGGACGGTCAAGTTTGGAGGATGAGATCAAGCACGTACGTTGAATACAATAAATGATGCACCGGGTTGATGATCAGAGAACTAAATGAGAATTGGGAGAAAATTCACTGACGCTGTTTCTTGAGACACCCGTGAAGCTGATCACAAGCCTAAAGGCGTGTTGTTCTTCAAGGGTCCTCACAAATGCAATGAAATGGAGAAGACTAGTCTAAGGGATTTGATGAGGAGGTGCTGTCGTCACATGGGTCCGTGCATTTGTTCCAGTATTTTGCTGTTGCTTGCTCAAGACTGAACTTGCTTGCATTGCTGTTTGATACAGAGATGGGGCTTGCAACTGCAAGTTTGCATCATGAAGACGAGTGTAGGTTTGAACAAGTTTTGGTTCTTGAAGGTTTGGACCACATTTGGTTCCTGCAGGTTTTAGTGCTCTGGAGTTAGATACTGAAATGCAAGCTTGTCAGGAGCTCAAGTGATCATGCCAATCTTGGGGCATTGTGAATTGGGTTTGTGAGCTTCATGGCCAATGTCATGTCGTGATCTCGAGCTGGAGCTTTTGTTTGTATGCATGTTTGGCAGCTTATTGTTTCCGAGAGCTCTCCTTTGCAAGGATGCGGAGAAAAGAACAGGAACGACAGGCAAGGCCTGCAACAGGAAGTGCATGCATGATGATGATTCTGTGGGTGTTGTTGTGTTCTGCATGGTGATGCAGGTCACATTCGGTCAGAGGGTGGAGCAACAGCAGCTTGATGGGAGGACCAGATTCCAGTTGCAGCATGAGTTCTCTCTTCTTCGGCCAAGACTCAATATTGCCTGCAGGAGACAGCTGCTGCAAGCCAAAGAGTTGCGCTTACGGCGCTGGGCGATTCCAACGGCCAGACCAAGTGTTGCTGGGAGGAGGAGGCTTCGAGCTGGCGATGTCCAAGGCAGACCAGTGTCAGCAGCTGGAAACGACGACGTCGAGAGCGCGGCGGGGCCTCGTACTAGATAGTCTGCTGCTGCGCTCCAGCTGCAGTAGCAGCATGGTAGACTCGAGCAGTGAAATCGTGACGGCGGCGGACGATCAAGACGTCGGTCTGACATGCAGTGCGAGCAGCGAGCAGATCAACATGAGGAGGAACCATCTTATGATGCCTGCACATGCAAGCTCGGGAACTGCTGCATCGTGTCTTCAGCAGCAGCTAAGATCGGACAGCAGCAGCAGTGGCGCCAGGTTACAGTTCTGCTGCATCGAGAGCCCTGCCGGTCCTCTCTCCCGCGGGGAGAGTGAGGAGGAGTCTCAGCTTCAAGGGTCGGAGCCTAGTTTCTTCAACGCAAACTCAGTCTCAGCTTGTGGGGAGCTGCAGGGCTCCTTCATGACAATGGGTCTGAAGAAAGAAACGTGGATGGATTTGCGGTTGCACGAGGAAAAACCGTTTGTCTTCCAAGAACACTCGCCGGCCTACGCGGGAGCTGTTCCGTCTTCGCTAGAAGCTGGCGGCTCGTACCTGAATCCTCAGGCTCCAGGACACGCCGCAATAACACCGACTGCTGCCATTCTTCCTGGATTCGCTGCAACACAATCCGCACCTCTTCCCAGCAGCTTTGCAGCAGCTCCTGGAGCTGTTCTATCCCATGAGGTGGAGCTGCTGCAAGGCGAGTCCCGCATTCATAACTTGCGAGACAAGATGGCGAGTAGTATGAGGGCAATCCTGTTTCGGGCTTCGTTGCCAATGCCGACTGCCGCGGAGATCGAGAACTCCAGACCCAAGCGACGGAATGTGCGAATCTCCAAGGACCCACAAAGCGTTGCAGCCCGGCACAGGCGCGAGAGAATCAGTGACCGCATCCGCGTGCTGCAGAGGCTAGTCCCGGGTGGCACAAAGATGGACACTGCCTCCATGCTCGACGAAGCCATCCACTATGTCAAGTTCCTCAAGCTTCAATTGCAGGTCAGTCTCAGAGGGACCTTCAGAGGACTCTGAATTCCTGAGGAGCTTTCCACTTGCACTAGAGACAAACCCAATTGCTCACATTCTGCTGTTCTGGACAAGAACCCACTGCAAACAAATCTTGTGAAGCTATTACAGAAGATGATGATGATACTGACATGATCATCCTTGTGAGAAATTCTAGTTCAGCTGCAAGAAACCAACAACTATGCTGACAGCCAGAAAAAGACATGTGATCTTCAAGCAACATGATGATCACATGTGATCTTCATAATTGTTCTACTTGAATCATCATGTAGAGCTGCAAGCAAATCACAGACAGTTTTGGGCTTGTGTCTAGAATACTAAGTACACCATCTCTTGGGGTTGACATGTATGTATGTGGAAAGCATTCAATGTGGTAATTTTCTTCACTCCCCTGCTGAGCTTTGATTTTGATCCTGGAGATGCTTAGACTGTGAGCCTGGGTTTATGTGCAGACACTGGAGCAACTTGGGAATCATGATGGGTCAATGTGTGATCCTGCAACAATATTGTACAATGGAGAGCTTGCAATGGGTGTAGAGAGTCCTAATAGTCTTGCTGCTGCTGCTGCTGCTGCTGCAGCTCCAATGCGAGCATTTGACTTGAACTGCACAGTGCATAATCAGTTCAATTCATCACGTGAAACTGCTGCAGTAGTAGCTGCAGCTGGTGGTGCAGCACCTGGGTCTGTAATAGGAACTGCTGGGTCACTTTCCAGTGGTGAATCTCTGGATGCCTCTTGCATCAGCTCTGGAGTGCGCTGGCCTACTGCCCTGAGATCTGTTTCCAATCTAGTACCTTTTGGAGGCACTAGTGGAGGAGGTCAATTTCCTGACCCTCTGCAAGAGCAGTTTTGTCACTGAAATCTCAATGATTCTTTTTTCAAGTTTGGAATGCCAAGCAAGTTATTACAGTACCCATCAGGGTCATCTCAGCCAATCTTCTCCAAGAGGTGAGAAATCTGGAAGGTGAGCCAGCAGATGGGTGGCTTTCTCAAACTGCGATGTGTACAGTTTCTTTGAACATTTTGTTTTGTGAGCTACACAATGATGTGCTGCTATCCATTTCTGCTGCAAAAGGTAAGACTGCCAGGAAGTTGACAGTCCAAGAGCTTGTTACAACAGTACATGGATCTGGCAGCTGTGACTTGGTTGATGGAAGGAAATAATGACTGAGGAGGGAACTTTGGTATTCAATTTACTTTGCTAAGCTCATACCTGAGGATTCTTGCATCTACCGGGAAGCAAGCAGCATGTTTTCCAGTTACATTTTCTGAATCCTGCTCCCTGGTTCTCTCTGCTGCTATTTCTGCCAAGGAAGATGACTTGGGTCATGACTTCTTGGGAGGGTCTTGATGATACAGCGATGATGAGCCTTCTCTAAGATTGTCTAACATTTGGCTTCAGCTTAGTATAATTCATAAAAGCTCTCTCTCTCTTTAACAGAGGCATTTGATCAGGAGCATGCTGACCGGCTGTGTAAAAAGTTGAGAGATGGTCATTGATCTTCAAGGATCATGTAGGTAGGTAGGTAGATAGGTGTCTCTCCTTGTGTACAGACTTTAATGAAGGCACATATATAAATCTAGACTGACAGCTTCAAAACTGGGGTTGTTGAGCAGGAGTGTAGAAATCTGGATGTGGCACCAGAGTATTAAGAAAACCTATAGCTTGAACCATCTACTTAAAAGCTTTTAATGGACAATGTGATAGGTAGTATAATCATGTACTATGGCTTGATTTATGAATCTGGCCAATAAGGTGGCAACAAAGTGTGGTGTACTTTATGAGCTTTTAGGCAAGTGTATTATGTGCAATTGAGCACATATCTGTTGAACTTATGAATGATGTCTCATTTTGAACTTCTCTTTCACCTGTACATGTTTATATATGTGAAGAGCTCCCAGTCCACTTTTCTCTGTGACACAAGGACATTGCATTGAAGAGCTGATGATTCCCGGCAATCCATGTCTCTTTCAACATTCTAGACACCAGCTCATACTCAAGCATCTTGTTCATGCTCATTCTCATGTTTAGTTTTGACCCTCATTATCAGACTCAAAACATCAGTGCACAGTGGCTACAGAATGTGATCAGACTCCAAACTGACAAATAGGTGAACCAAAAGCATGCTGTCGATTAGAAGTTCTGCAGTTGTGGCCCCTTTTGTTGGCCTCAAGTGCCACAATAAAGTGTAAGGCTCTTGAGGACAAGAGGAGAGGACTCTGTGTAACAAGAAAACCTTGAAAAAAGCAACCCAACTCCTCTGCAGTATGCAATAACTATCACCCATGTCAAATACAGTAAATAAACATGTCAGTGACACTGATCAATTAATGCATCTTTTCTTGTCTCTCAACCATGTCAGGTAATGTTGAAGACATTATGCTCTCATTCTAAGTGACATGCAGTAGCAGAAATCTATTCTGATTTTGCATTGGAAGTATATTTGAGTAAATCATGAATCAGCTGTCTATCATTGTACTCTTCACACTCTGAGTGCAGTCTCTAAGCATGGCAAAAAGAAAGCAACTTCCCAGCAAGCAGTACTCTCTAGGCATCATCACTGCAAGCTGGGACCAAGATGCTGCTGCATAAGTATAACCCCCAGAGCTTCAGTTTCTAGCAACCAATGTTGTTGAAATGGTTCATTGAACAACCACGAACCATGATCGCTGGCCAATCACACTAGATGATGGACAATCCTAGATGGACAAATGGCTTCTGCACTAATCCTTTGCTACTTTATAGACATATATTGAAGGGAACTGAAACCAGACCTGAGAGGATTAGTACATTCCCTTGAAAACAGGATTGAGCCGGCAAATACTGGACCCATATTCCTCATATTCTGCCTTTGTGTGACATGCCTGGAATACAGAAAACACAATAGTGAGTGTCCCTATGTCTAGCATAAAGCATGAACATCACACTGCATGAGGGGGTACTACAAAGAATGATCTATGAATTACACAGCAGTGGAATTTGATGGTGAGGTCAACCTAGAATAAGGTATGTGCATCAATTTGAGCCTGATGACCTATGAACAAACCTAACCTGGACTGCCCCTTATTTTTTGTCTGTTAGTTTTTGGAATGCTAGTATGCATCTTGGACTAGCCTAAGCATAAGATCTTCCTCAATAAGAACTTCATCATGTGTTTGGTTGTGGTCCCAGCTACAGAAAATGGATGACATGATGGAGGAGGCAGTACATTGTAGAAGTCTGGTGTGGAGGCAAGAAGTGATCCTCCAAACCAAACAGCAAACCGTTGCATGGGATGGCCCACCACATTCACCTCAACTGCCTGCGACTATTAAATCACCGCATGAAATACTTTTGTCAGTAAGCCGAACTGTAAAAGCTCTTCAGAGAAAACTTATCAATCTTCTCTCACATAATATCAAAGTCTGTCTTTGACATGTTATGCATACACATTTGAAATCCATAGAAAAATCTGAAATTAGCCCACAGATGGAAGAATTGTTTGACACATATGTTGGAGGATATATCTCTAGTGACAATATGGATGCACATAGATGAAGATCAATTCACAGGTGTTTGATGACTGAAGGATCAACCCAAAATGAATTTTTATTGTAGGAAACAAGTTTCTTCAATAGCAGATTTTCAGTGCTGTGTGAGATGCATTCAGAAAATAGATCCACAAGGTCAAAAGACAACCTACTTTCAGATCTCCACCACTCCTGGTCTCTGAAGCCAAAGACCGTGCATCTACAAGCTTCTTGATGTCACGCTGTAGTCTCCTCTGGAAGTCTTTGAACATGGTAGAACCTCCGGAAAGCACAATGTTCTGAAGAAAAACCATGTGACCAACTTTCTTACAGAATTTACATTATTGCAAGTAGCAACAGTTAAAAGAAAAAGACAAACTCAGAGAGGCACTGCAAATAAAAGCATACAGTTCATGCAGACATCAATGTGATACAGTGGAACATCGTTGCAGTTTGTGGTCAGTGGATTACCATTGGTCTAATCAACTTTCTGTTAGACCATAAGTCATGGAAAAGAAAGTAGCATTGTGTTCTCAGATGACAATGTATCCAACTACATAAAGATGGAGACTGGACCTTGTAAAGGGCACGTCGTGTATCAATAGGTGCAGACTGAATGCACTTGTCAACCACCTCCGGCAGTGGTACTGTGAAGTCGCTGCTGTAAATCTCAGGCGAGAAAAACACCTGTGCATCCATTGTGGACAAATGTCACCTACATAAATATGATGCATCACAACTATGGCCAATTGTATGGCCTACATGATAAGTGGATTTCTTTCTGATGGGGTGCAAGGATCTTAAGCAGCAACATTGCCCAGGCTTTCTGACTCCTGCAATATTTGCATATGGTCTACACAAGAGGCTTTACATAAGCAGTGTTCTAACCAGATGCTTGAAGGTGAAGAGGCTGAACCTCAGGAGCAAGAAACCGTTCATATCCAACATCGCAAGAAAATGGAGCTCCTGTTTTTGAGTTGAAGCCTGTCCATTGCTTGATGTATTTGGAGGGCTCCTTATCATGCTTCCCAAACTCCTGCAACCAGACCATCACACAGCTACCTCTCATGGCTAAGACAAGAGATGGAAGATTCACAACCTCTCTAATAAACTCAAAACAGCTGAAGTCAGCCAACAAGTCAATGTAACAAAAACAGAGAAAGCAGTTACATGGTTTTCCAACACAAACAGGCCTCAACTATCACTCTGAACTAGAACTCTGTAACCCTCACCAGAAAGTGTTGGGAGAGAGAGCCACATTTAATTGTAACAACACACAAATGACAGTTTGAAGTAATTTTCCATAAAAAACTCAGGGATAAATAATTGATGGATTAGCAATGTACTCAGATGAAGCAGGAGGGGGATGCTGTGTACCTTAACAATGTCTGCACAAGTGTAGCAGTAAGCCTCTTTCACCCTTCTTGCAACATCCAAAGAATCTTCTGGTGGGACACGCTCTCCTCGTTCCTGAAGGCCAGATTTACATTAAAAACCCTAAACCCAGAACTGAGTTTGGATCATGTTCTCAAACACAATTGAGACACAGTGTTCCAGCAACATGAAACATACTATCTTAGCTCCAGTTAGCAAACCAACCAAGAAGGCTTTAATGACAAAACCAATTTCCAACCTAGACAACCAGCATGATCCAGAGCACAGCCCTGGAAGGATCCACATGCAAGAGTTGAACAATGTTGTACCTTAATAGTGACACTCCATCTGACCCAGCTTGCTTTGAACACAGATGTGCACGTGCAGAGATAAAATTGACTGAAAAGGGAGGTTGAAAAATACCCGCATAAGCTGCTGGACAAAGATGGAGAGGTCACGGCCTGCAACAGGAATTGACTTTATGCTGCTGCCAATCACATAGCCATCCGCAACTGGAACAACATGTGTCATGCCATCCCCAGCATCCACCACCACCCCTGTCATTTCCAACTGCATTCAAACTCCCCGCCCCACCCAAACCAGATAAACAACATAAAACACCAACAAATCCTTGCAAACTGTTGTAAGAAAACCTGACTCAGGTGTCTGTGACAGAGAGTGGCATGTACCTTAGAAGTTGTGTAACCTGCAGCAAGGGCCAAAACAGCTTGTGTTGCTATGTAGAGACCTGGCACATTAAAGGTCTCGAACATAATCTCTCCCATGTATTCCCTATTCTCTGGTGCTGTGAGGGGGCTCTCAGTGAGAAGAAAGTAGTGATCCTCAGGATCGCATCGCAGGTAATTAAATATGCATTGCTGCCAAAATCGCTCCATTGTATCCCAATTCTCAATCTGCAAAGCTCAAACTAGCATCAAGTCCAACACCTAAAAGTGTTTGGATTCCATAGCATATTTAGATGCCAAAATAATATGACTGACCATAAACAAGCAGGAATGTGTCCTTCACCTCTCGCAAGTACAGAAGGTCAAGTTTAATGGATTGAAATATTGTAGAGAAAGTTCAATTTCAGTACCTGACCATGTCGGATCGGGTAGCTCAAAGTATAAGCATTTGCATGTGTGCGTGCTAGAGCTTCTTCACCAATGAAGAAATCAAGGTCAGCCATTACACCGGCACTATGGAAGGCGGACAGTCCTCCTTTTGATTGGTTGACTGTTTGTCCAAGAAATGATTCGTTCACTGCAACCACAGTTGGGACAATGAAGCATGGCTCCACATTTCCTGCAAACCCCATTTTTGTGTACCTAGCAAAAGGCCCCAAAGCATGAGTCAACAACAAGAGGAGGCAGATCCTTCAATTACATTCAAAAGAATTCATCAAAGGTTTCCACAGTCTTCCGAAAGCAAGATGCATTGGTGCAGGTTATTATCATCTTCCCCCAGGTTATTATGCTTTCTTGACCTATCTCCCAAAACCTCATGTCACGAAGAGATCATCACTCCACAAGCCACAATGACAAGCAAAACGACGGAAAAAAACGAAATGAATATCTAGTCGTATACTGAAAACCTATTCTTCTTCACCCTGTGCAAAACACCGACATCAGGCGGCAACGGATGCTGCAACAAAGCAGTAGACAGACGGCAAGTCGGCCGTCCACAGCTATATCCTTCTTCGATCAGGTACAATCCACTTCAAAAAGAGATAATCCAGCGACCCGGAAATCTTCACAACTTTTAGCAAGTACGTAGGGAAGAAAAGAAAAGAAAAAAGAAACAAAATCACACAGAGACAGAGAGAAACACAGAGACAAAAGCATTACAGAAAGAAGGAAAGTACCCTGTGCCATTGTCGATGACCACAGCAGGGCGGCCAGCGGCATCCATGGCAACGACAACAACAGCAACAACAACTGCCGCAATCCAAGACAGTGAAAGAAACCCAACTCTAGCAACACCAAGATTTAGTTTCGCATTCGATGTCGCTTCTCTTGCATCGAGAGCCAGCGAGCCAGCGAGCCAGCGAGCAACAGACAGCAGTCGTGCAAGCTCTTGAGGCAGCTCCGGAACGCCTATCTAGAAGCCTTATCGCCAAAAAGGGAAATAATAAAATTATAAATTCGAGAAATTAGTGTTTCTGGAGGTTTTCAGTCGCCAGAAGTGAGGGGAAAAAAAAAAAACCCCGCCAGATTCATACATGTAGTCTCCATTGTGTAGCCAAACATTATAGAAGGGTCAGTAAATATTTGTACTTTATTTCTGGTGTATAGCCAGATTTGACTAAATCTTCCTAGGGATGATCGCCATTCTGGCTACAGAATTCTGCTTGAAACTGAAATTGTCCTAATTCATTTTTTAAACCAAAATCGGGAGGTTCTTCATAAAAGGTTAAGAACCAACCAACAATTACACTAATATTTCAACTTGATATTAAGTTTTGGCATATATTACAAAAATGTCAAATTATAATATTAATACATAATATATATGCCATGATAAACATGAAATATTTCACCTTGTGGTGATAAACCATGGCCTATTAATGTGAGAATAATCACATTTTATTGTAATGATATCAGCTTTGTATTAGTTTTATATTAATCACAATATTAGATATAAAAAATTGAAATTCAATACCAATACCGAGAGGCTATTAGGGAGGGAAAAAAAAAAAACACCCATACCAAGACCAAGCTTGGTATTTTCAAAGCACTAGTTTACACCTCCAATTCTCAAGGTTACTTGTGTTGTTTAATGTTTGTTATCAAAATGGCTACCTAATCACAATATGTGTAGCAAGATGGCAACCATTAATGTGGCTAATCATATTCATCATATATGTGTGATTAGTATGGTTAATGATATGTGTAATATTTGTGTGTGATTAGGATGGTTAATTCTATGTGTCACATGTGTGTGATAAGCATGGTTTATCATATGGATGTGATTAACATAGTTCACCATATGGGTCGTATATGTTTATGTAACATGGTTATTATTCTTAGCATGTGTGGCAATGATTAACATGGCTAATCACATTTGAGCTAATCGTCATTTATTGCTAGATATTAGGGTGTTCACAGGTTGATCTTTTGATAATTCCAGCACAAGAATTGGTTATTTCAATCTGCAATTATCTCAAATGTCCAATTGGTTGTATATGATTGGATTGATTATTGAATCATCTCCTCTAAAGTAGAGTTTTTGAACCATCTATGATTCGAAAGTCCTTATGAAGAACACCTTCTCACCCATGAGGGTGAAAGGATTTTAGTGAGAATTTATCTATGGAGGAAGGTTGTTTGTTGGCCTTGCCTACCAAGGCAAGGATATTGTGTTTAGATTCAATTATAGAGTATGGTAGATTAATGGATTTTGGCCCCTAGGTAATATAGGTCTATTTTTATATGAGGATTTTTGAAAGATGATATTTTTTGGCTTGTGTTGAAACTTGAGATTAGTTATTATAGAGTTATGATATCTTGAAGGATTTTGGTTATTTTTAGAGGATTTTTTGAAGATTATATTTTTGCATGTTGAAATATTTGAGTTTCCATAATTCTTCTTTTGCCTTAAGATACCTTTTTAATGTAAAATGGCAAGGCTGCAGCGTGACACACCCCTTGTTTGTTTGTTTTATTGTTGTGTCTCTTGTTATGCTCTTGGTATTGTTGGAAAGCCTTCAATCAATAAGGGTGCACCCAATTGATTTCATAATGTTTCAACCTATCGTTGAGAAGTTATTGAACAGGTATTGGAAAAAAATGTTATCACATTCTGCCGCTCCTTATGCAAACCAAGAGAACCAATACAGTATAACATCTACTGTGCAATAAATTAGCTATTCTTGAATCAAACTCATAGACTATGTTAGAATATTGAAGACCTGTGATTGATCGATTCTTGACCAGAACAAAAACCAGCAGAAACAGTAAAACTTTCATCATCACTGGAGTATAGTCACTAAGAAAATACAGCTTTGTCACATAATCGAACTCATTTCTAGACACTCTGATGAAACCTACAAGTTGAGTCCCCATAATAAGGTAAGTCTTCAAAATAACTATAGCTGACTGGTTAGAGGAGTTGGAACTAAAGGTTTTAAACAGAGCACATAGAACCCCAAAATTGAAAGCAAATTGCAACCCTCACAACAAGACAAACTGGCCACAATTACGACTTGTCCTCAGACTCTGAGAGAGGAGTGATTTGTTCCTTAAGACCCTTCGATTTTCTAGTGTTAGCAACAATAGTCCCTGCCTGTGAGCCTACCTCTTGTAGGTCAATGTCCAACATCTCCCAATGATCAAACACAGCCTGGGGGAAAGCCTGTCCAGATGTTGCAGCACGAAGAGTACCTGAGAAACCAAATGATTCAATCACTGGAAGATATGCCTTGATGTTGTATAAAGGAGTTCCTGGCCACCGGATTTCCTCAAACACATGACCCTGCTTCTGATTCAGTACACTGTACATGCCACCAAGAGCCCCCTTTGGTGCCTGAATCTCCACCAAGTACACTGGTTCCAGAAGGTGAGGCTTTGCTGTCAGCTGAGCTGCATACATCACACGCCTGGCAGTTGGAATGACCTGAACACCACCCCGATGGATGGCATCGGCATGGAGTAGTACATCACAAACCTCAAAGGCAATACCTAGCATATTCTCCTCAGCTAATGCACCCTCCTTAGTGGCCCACTGGAATGCAACCACCACAGAATCCTTGATTTCATTCAGGTACTGCACTCCCTTACACATGTCAACCACCATGTTGGGGCCAGTGGTCTCTGGTCCAAAGCACCAGATCTTCTTTGCAAGATCCTTATCCCAGCCAAACTCCTCAGCCAACACCTTGCTCCTCACCTTGGGGTCATCATGGGGACCAATGCAGCCATCATCTATGGCCTCTGCCAATCCCTCCTCCAGAGGCCTTCCCTCAAAGTAAAGGCGATTGTGCTTGTTGGGGAACTTGCTCATCACTGTACGGGATGATTTCTCCAGCACAGTCTCACGGAAGGAAACCACTGGGTCTGACACAATAATTTCTGCACCTCCCATGAAATCTCCTGCAAATCCGTCAGACAAATTTCCAAATGTAAGTCTGCAGCACCTGCAATAATATGCTCCCCACTCTCCTCAATCGTACACAAGACCATGGGGTCTGACTTTGCCAATCTCTTCAGACCTTCAACAAGCTTTGACAGGTCGGATGCCACCTTGCATTGCACTGCAACACGCACAACAGGTGACACAGAGAATTTCAATGCCCAAATAGGGTGGACATCTACTTCCTTCTCGCCAGTCAAGGTTGCATTCTTGGTGATGAACTGATCCAGTCCAACAATGGCCACTGTATTTCCGCATGGCACATCTTCCACAGATTCCTGACGCCTACCCATCCAGATCACTGTCCTTTGCACACCCTTGGTATACAAATCCTTCTTTCCACCTGGTACATAATTGGGCCCCATGATACGAACCTTGCCAGCAAACACCCGGCCAAAGGCAAAGAACTGACCCTTGTCAGAAGCTGGAATCATCTTTGACACATACAACATGAGAGGACCCTCTGGATCACAGTTCCTGATGGCTGTTGCGTACTGGTCATCCATTGGGCCCTCATACAAGTTCTCGACCCTGTATTTCTGGGCAGTTGCAGGGATGGCAAATGATAGATCATCATCTCAAGAAGGGCACTGCTGGCAGGCAGCCATGATTGCATCACTCGCTTCATTAGCGCCTTTGACATCAGATCCTTCTCCTCTCCCTTGAGAGAACATCCAAGTTTAGCCATCATGGGCCACAGCTTGTCCTTCTGGTCATTCATGCAGACATTGGTGATCTGCTTGATAGGGTTGTACACAAACTGCACAAACCCAAGCTGGCATGTGGGAGATCCTGTGCTCTTGTTTGTCCATTTCTTGATGGCTGGGTCGTAGCAATTCTCACCCCACAATCGCTCCATCATTTTCTTCTCATCTACATTGAATTTTGAGGCATACATCTTGGCAAAATACTGAAGGCCCAGCCAAGAAGGCAACTGTTCCCTTCTCAGGATAGACTTGCACATCACCCAGCAGTGGATCCTCACAAGTTGCCATAATGACATTTGCATTTTCAATCACACGAAGGAAGGTCTAATATGCCTCCTCACCCTCAACCTTCAGTTCCAAAAAGCACCTGTCCATCTTGTTCACTGTCAGCACAGGCCGAATCCTCTCACCAAGTGCTTATCGAAGCACAGTCTCTGTTTGCACACAGACTCCCTCCACACAATCTACAACCACCAGTGCACCATCTGTGATGCAAAGAGCAGCAGTCACCTCAGATGAGAAATCCACATGCCCAGGTCAATCTATCAAGTTGATGAGATAATCGTTGCCGTCCTTCTGTCCGTGGTAATCCTTCAGTGCCGCATCCGATATCTCATAATACAGTGAAATCCCTGTGGACTTGATGGTGATGCCTCTCTCTGCCTCATCTGACCGTGTATTCATGAGCCGCACATCACCAGCCACTTCTTGGGCAATGATACCAGCAGCAGCAACAAGTGAATCCGTCAAGGTTGATTTTCCTGAAAAGCAGCAGATGCACTGCCCCATGCAAGTGGCTCCTCAGTTTGATAACTTTCAACACAAAACCAGTTCCTATCAAACATCCAAAGGATTTACACTTGTTGAATCAGCCTGCAACAATATACAATCTGGGAGATGAAGACAAGCTACATACCATGATCGACATGGGCAATCACAGACATATTCCTGATATTGTGTTTTTTGTCCATAATCCGCCGCAACTCGTCTGAAGTAAACTTCACCTGCAACCACCATGATTAGACAAGCGCTAGCCCCGCTCAGCACTCTTAATTTCTCAGCTGCAATTCACTATCCTCCAGGCGAGGACAGCGGCCTGGAGGACAGCGGAGAGGAGACACAAAGGGAACACTCTTGCATGCCGGCGGTAGCAGCAGAACATAGATGATCCGAGCTTACAAAAGGCCAATTCCTAGGAACAAGACACAATCTAGATGCTACCAAAGAATTTACCATCGTTGCTACTGAAGAGGGATGATCGGCTCGCAGGTCCTATCGATTAGCAGAGAAACTTCGCCACACAAGCAACACAAATTTTTGAGCAAGCATGCACGACAAGTAGAAAGAAAGGGAGATAGAGATGTTACATACCATGTTGACGCCGCGAAAGGAAGCGGCTTACAGCCACAAAGCGGACACCAAGCGGCCCAGAGCGAACTATGAACGGCGAAAGCCAAGAGAGAGAGAGGGCGTGCGAGAGAAGAGAGCGAGATGTAGAGAAACAAAGAAGACGGTGGACCAAGCAAACCCCTCTGGGCCTGCGGGCGTTTAGAGTTAGGGGCTCGCGTTGCTGCCGATGTAGTTTCCGTTCTCGGTTGAAGGTCGGAGCACACGACGGTAGGGCCACAAAAATCAAGTCTAGGGCTGGACTTCTTCTCTGCAGGATTCGAGCTTCCAACTATGAATGGGAGGTCTGTAACAACAAACAACAATGCTTCAATGTTGCATTATCAAATCAGGCGTGAAAATCACTGCATGGATTCATGAGGATTCATGAGGATGCATGGCATAGATTCCTTCAAAATCTAGACAGTAACGTCTGAAAGATGTGTGTTGATTCATGCTTTCAGGTGTGTGGAGCACATTGGACCCCCGTTGGGAGAAGTTTGCTTCTTAAACTTTGTGAAGTTTTTTGACAATTTGCAGTGCCTTCTTTCGAACTTCTCATCGTGAAAACTTTCCAATGAAAGGTTGTGGGAATGAAGCTCCTCTGAATTGGAAGTAAACAATAGCCGCAACCACGAGTGACTGGGAGATGATTACTCGTGGAGATAACATCTAGAAGAAGATACCCATCTGGAGAGAAGTGGAAATATATTTGCTGAGTTGATTGAGCATGATGGCATTCTGTGGATCCAATCTGAATTCCCAAATGTCTGTTCTGCAAGAAGAAAACAGGAGATGGTTACTTGTAGAGATAACATCTAGAAGAAGATGAGCATTTGGAGAGGAGAAGTGGAAATGCATTTGCTGAGTTGATTGAGCATGATGGCATTCTGTGGATCCAATCTGAGATCCCACATGTCGATTCTGCAAGAAGAGAATGGGAGATGATATCTGGTGAAGTTTGTGGAAACTGTGCTTGATTATGACCAAGGCCCAGGTTCCATTTACTGAACTCTCCTAGTACTATGAGGTGACTACTCAAAAGAGACCCCCAAAACAAATTCAGCTTCTTTTTGGAAGAGCTTTTCAAAGAGATGGAAGATTGATTTTCTTCAAAGGCACAGAGAGCTGGTCCTGAATGATGTCCATGATATGGCAGCCACCGTTGTGATACGATAGCAAACTCCAATGTCCAAGCTTCTGATGATACTTCAGGTACATCTTATATCATCTACCTGCTATTTTATTTTGACAAGATGATTGCTTGAGTATAATATTTCTTCTTTTGATACTTGAAAGTTTCTATTTGCATGGGTAATGAAAGTGTGGTTGGGACACCAGTGGAAGATGAAATGAATGTCTCTATTGTGAACCTGGCTGATAGACCAGATATTGAATTTCTACGAGATTGTTTTTCTACTTTCTAAAAACAAGTCACACTTGGTGGTTTGATTTGCTCTAAGCTCTCTCAAGCAAAAAGAAAAGGAATAGAAGTAATGATGTTGTTAAAACAATATCTGCCATGTCTTCTGCAAACATGGCATCAATGATTGAGAGTTGAGAGAAGAGTGTGAGGTGTAATTCTAACAATGAATGGGCTTTTGAGCACAAAAAGAAAATTTCCTGAAGATAATAAGCTTGCTTATTATGGAGAAATTGGTAAATGAATGTCTGCATGTAATGGGTGTGGCAGATGCACTGTCATTGTTAGTTGCAACTTGGTATTTCAACTCAATAGCAAAGGAAAGATAGTTGTCAGTTTTAAATTCTTCCAATTTGTTGGATGCTCATAATGCAGTATCAAAAATTGTGTAGTCACAATTGCATGCAACATTGTTGTCAGTGCAGGATGTTCTTGTAGGATGTTCTTGTGATATTACTAGTTATCTGTTGTTGAAGTAGTTGGTTCAATTCAAGTGAAGAGGTGACAATTGCCTTTCCAATTCTTTTCCACACACAAAGTTCATGCATTGTGACTTTGATAGTTGTACTATGATGGCATTATATCCATGATTGCAAAACAGGAAACAAAAAGGGGATTTTTTTTTGCTACTTGTTCTCTTTGTTATCAGTTCTTCTAAATTCCTTTGCCTTGGTGTAATGGTAAGAAATTTCATTGTGCGGCTGGGTGGGCATTCCTTGCTCAACTGAAATTTGGGTATGGTCAGCTTCTTTTGTTTCAATCATGTGCATTCTGTGTAGCGTGAAGTCCTATGGTGAGGACATTCTTGAATAAGGGGCCTAGGACAAGGTGATAAGGGGCCCCAACGGATGGGCTTTGCACATCATAAAAGTACAAGGCAATGGTTATCATGAACCTAAACCTTATGTTTCATACATCAACATCATACACAACAGTACTAAAACAACCAAAGTGGTAGAGTCTTTTGAAACAAACAGCAATGAACTATGAAATTGGAATGATCAAAATCAAAATCAAATTCTTGCAATCGTCTTGTCCACTTAAAAGTCATTGACATGTAGCTTCAATGTGATCCATATACATAAGAAGGTTTCAAAATGCCAGGGTATTCAAAACTCCAAAGATCTATATGGAGATTTACACTTTTGTTTCTCATCTTCAACAGTGTTCATTCACTGTAGGCCTTCTTCAAGCTTCCTCTCTTAGATGATCAGCCCAATCAATAGCTCCTCCCTTTCTGTGTGTTGACTGTTAATGACTTCTTGCATCAATTGCATCAAGTTTCCCTTAAGTTATTGTAGGGAGCATCTTCCTCATGTGGTAGCACACCATCTGGCAAGAACTCTCCAATTATATCATGTATCTTGCTACCCTCAGACATTTTCATACCTCCCTAATACCTTTTAGCACATTCTTGGTCGTTGGTTGGCTGAACCGTAGAAATCACCTTCTTTTGTGTCCCATTGCTTGAAAGCTTGGTGCTTCCATATAATCAGTAATGTTTGGTAACTAGCAAGAGCACACTGGTTATTGTGACTAGTCTTGGTGCTCACGTGCCTTGACTATTCATGATAATTTATGCGTTCTTGTTGCTTATGTAGTCCAATGTTTATTTCAATTCTGACAGAAGATATTGGCCCAAGACACCTTTGCAAGCCTTCACTGGGTTCAAGAGAATGAATGCAAAAGCTCTAGTACAAGTTTTGGCAATTTCAAATTGAACTACGGAGATTTTGTTTCAACCAAAAAGGACTTTTGTGTTTTGGAACAAATTATAAGCCTGGTGATGAGTGACCATAATAGTGTCTATAGGATTCTTTTGTTCATTAGCTTGCTTATGAAGGAAAAAATTGTTGAACATATTTTATTTCCCACTCAAGATTGACTTCAACTTTCTATGTGCAAAGTGTTGTAAATTGTTTCATTTTATATATGGAGAAAAGAAGGTGTAATCAATGTTGGCAAGTTCTCCAATTTGGAGTGTTGAACTTGAGGAGTTCAAGTTATTGTGACTTATTAAACTTCAATTGATACCTTTTTGGTGAAATTGACACAAGAATTGGACTATGAAATTAGCCTTTTGTTAGAATTGTGATCAAAATCACAACCTTGAATAAGAAGTCTTGAACAAAAGTTCAAGTTTCATAAGTAAGCAAGTTAAAACAAGAGGTTCTCTTAAAAAGGAAAAGCCAACCAATGGATACTACGTACCCTTGAGAATTTGATTGAAGATATGCATCAAGTTTGTACATGTATGTTTAAACATGCAATCTTTTTTTACCTCATTTGCATGTCATCATTAACCTATCCATTGTACTTATTAATTTATATTATAAGCGCTCTTTAAGCCTTTAATTAACTAGAGGCCTAATGCTTCAATATTTATAATATCTTCGAAAGTGCATCACAATTGCAATAATGATAATCACCCATGCAATATTCAAAATATCTTTAAAAAGACCCAAAAAAGACACCTTATTTTTGAACAAGGAACTTTTGATTGTGGCAATTGAATTTTCTATGCACAAATGAATTGTGTGATTTTTAAATTGAATATTCTTTTGTAAAGGTCAAAGCAAAGTAAAGTCAAAGTCAAAATCAATCCCACCCTAGGATCTAGAATCTCTATTGTCAACCCAAATTGAAAAATTGGTGCTATAATATTATGGGGCTTTTGGGGTCCACTTAAGTGGATTCTTGTGTTAAAAAGTCAATATGGGATTTGATCCTTGAAGTTCATTATGGAAGTTAGACCTCTCATTTTTTTTTTAAATTTTATAATTTTTGCTGAAAATGAAAAATTCTGCAATAAATTCTCTTTTTTTCTTTAAAAGGTGTAAAAGATAACTGAAAAAAAGGTTTTACTTTTCTTTTTATTTTTAAAATTTTTAATGAGTGCATTGTCATTTTTATGCCTACTGGTTACAGTTTTAAGAATTCCTTGGAATTAGGATTTTAAAAGGATTTTGTGATGTATGCCTAACAGAGTGGGGATTATCAAGACACGAATTTAGCCAAAGTGACAATATCATTGAGAAATTAGCCAAAAATATTACTTCATATCGGAGATGATGAAAGTTTAGAAAGGAAACAGGATCCTTCTATATTCTTGGCTGGCTACTGAAACTTATCATAACAATCTGGAGATTTGGGGGAAAACAATGATATTAATAATCAAAATCTACCAAATTTGAACCATTTTTTCCATCAATTGATTGTCGCTGGTAGTGTGAAGCCCAAGTTGATTATTTTAAAAAATCAATTGTTGGTTGTAAGGAGGATTTTCTTTTCAATTTTGTGAGGAAGGTGAACTAGTGATGATTCACAAAAGGATTTATCCGGGTTTGGCTATAGGTCAAAAAGGAGAATAAAAGTTTTTGGAACCACATTCATAAGTAGCCAAATTTGGCTATGCATCATAGAAGAAGATAGAAAGTTTTTGGACCCTGCTTTGGCCACATGCTAGAACCTAGCATGTCTAGATTTAGCAATTTCAAAAGAACTTCCTTGAAAATGACAACTTTGGCCTTTTCCTAAATAATCAAGATCTTCAAAATTATGATAAAAGAGTAGTACCTATGGAGATGCAATGGGAGATGTAACAATTGTGGTGAATGGGAACATTAGGCATGAGAATGCTTTCAACTGAAAAAGACCATAAATTCAAGACAATAACATTAAGCCATTCTTATTCAAGAAAATAAAGAGGAGGAAAAACATGTTGAATCAAATGATAGAAAACAATTAGAGTTGTTTGATGTAATAATATTGACAATGAATTTCAACAATATACAAGAAATCATGGTTTATTTGATTAGTCAAATAGAATAAAAAATGGGCAACCAAAAAAATTAATTAAAAAAATAGTTCAATTTGTAAATATAAAAATATAAATAATAAATAAAAGTAAATACCTACCTAGCCACCCACCCATGACCTATCTACCCACCATAGCCTCCTACCTACCTATCCATAACCCACCTAAGAACTATATATTTACACACATGTATATGGTATATATATGAACATACATATTCCACATAATATATGTTGGTAAAAAGGATTGAACCTTGGTCTTCTTGTTTCTAAACCAATGTCTTGACCATCAAACCACCCCATCACTTTGTTAAACAATATAATACTTAATGGATTTAACATGTTTCCTTGAACTTCCATGAAACATGTTAAATGTGTATAACAACATTTGAAGTTCAATTTTTTCATAAGTAGGTTAGTGGGTACCTAACTAAGTAAATAGGAAGTTTACACATGCCTATCTATCTATGTTTTTAAATGTACATACTAACTTATGTAAACTATCAGTAGGTATGTAAGTAGATAATAGGTAGGTATATAGATGAATACATATAGGTAGGTAGGTAAGTAGGTAGGTAGGACATGGGTAAGTAGATGGTAGGTAAATAAATAACGTAGTAAGACATAGGTAAGTAGTGGTAGGTAAGTAAATAGGACATAGGTAGGTAGATGATAGGTAAATAGGTAGGTAACCTAGTAGGCATAGCAAATAAGTTAATTAACCAAATTAATATGGCCAATTTGACTAAGCCATGGGCATTTTGATGGACCATTTTTAAAATTTATCCTTTTTTACTAAATATACGATTTAACACTTAATCAAAATGATCACTTTGGTCAAAAAAACCAACCCAAAGGATCATGTGTCTTTCATGCCCCATGCCTTTAATCAGAGTGAACATCCTTTTGGTCAATGTGAACACTTTAGTCAAATTGAACCTTTTGAAAAATCATGATTTTTTGTAATCAACTTTGATATTGTTTGGTATCTTGACTTTAGCACATCCAAACATGTTATTAGAGACTAAAGCAAGTTCAACAACATTGAAGAAACCATGGAAGTTCCAAACGTATAGTCTATAACAAATCATGTTCATGTTGTGCAAAGGAAGGGAAAAGAAATGGTGACCTACAATGGATGATACATTTTATGTATCAAACATTAACAAAGACTTTTTGTTTGTTGAAGCTATCATTAATAAAAAATGTCTATAATGATATTTGGATCACAAAAATGTTGGATTGTCATGTAACAAGTTTGCCATTTAAAATGTTTATAGAAGGAGAAAAGGACAAATCTAATGGATTATACAAGTTGATTTTTAATAACACATAAATAATTGTGCTTCATCTACTCATCCTGATATAAAGGACTATTGGAACATATTTTTGGCATATATGTTTTAAACACATCAATTGCCAAGCACTAAATGCAATTTCATCAACAAGCCATTCAATACAATTGTTTTGCATTCCAACTTTCATGATTTTATAGATTTTGACAAGTGCACTTTAAGGAAACAACATAAGGAACATGTGCTTAAAGCAAGTGTCATTAGAACCATAAAAAAGTTGCAACTAATTCATTCTAATCTATGTGGTCCATTCATTTATGCATCAGTTGGAAAATCTAAACTTTCATTGGCAATTTTTTGAAGAAAACTTGGATTTTCTTTCTAAGGATTAAAAATGTAACATTTAACAAGTTTGAAGCTTTCAACCAAATGGTGGCAAATGTAGAAGAAGAATATCAAGGTTTCTAAAATTAATTGAAGAGATGAATTTTTATCAAATGAGTTCAAAATAATATGTGAAAACCACGAAATTAAGAAACAACTCACCACAACTGATACACTTCATCAAAACAAGGTGGCGAAATGAAAAACTCACACATTCTTGGATAAAACAAAATGTATGGCAATTCACAATGGGGTACCAAATTATTTTTGGATAGAAATTGTGAACGCCACAACATACTTGACAAATAGGAACCCAAGTCAATCAAACAACTAATTATTGCTAGAGCATGTTTACATAGGAGTATGACCAAATATTAAACATATGAGGATGTTCCGTTGTTTAACTTATTTCCACATTGAAATGAATCAAAATGGTAAAATGGGATCAAAATCTGAAAAATGCATCTTCGTAGGTTACAATGATATTTTAAAAGCATATTGTTGCTACAACCTAGAGATAAGGAAGATGGTGGTTTCAAATAACATCATTTTCAACAAAAATATCATGGGGACTAAATTTCTACATCAAGAATAGAAGAAAAATTTTGCATTTAAAAAAAGAATTCCATTACGTTTGACATTACTTACAAATGAACCAATAGTGGAAGTAATGTAACCAAAACTTCTTGTTGATGAAAAAAAAAAATTTCCAAATATTAAGGACAATGTAATTAGTGAAAGGCCAAACCATGTTGTTAATGAAAAAATAGTGTTTTCAAAAATGGAAAATGATGTTGATAATGGAACTTATGACATCAAACCAAGCCAAGGAAACACTAACAATTCGTCAATTGTGAGGAGTACCAAGTGTTGCCATTCCAATGTTCCTTAAAACATGTGGGTAAAAACATAGTCAAAGGAGCCACCCAAGTGAGTGGATATTCTTTAAAATTACATTTTTGTATGTTTGGAAGATCACAAAGGAAGTATAATAATTTGGATTATCATAATTTTTTTTGGAATATTTTCCATTAATTGTAAATTTTATTTGTTCAAAGTTTGACGCATATAAAAAATGTTTGGCATGTTCAAAGCACTCAAACCTCAAGAGTGAACAATCTTTATTTTTTTCAAACATTTTTTTTTCCTACCAAATGTGCACCATTCCTTTTAAAAATTGGAGAGGATTTTAACATTGATGATTATAAGAGCAAAAGGATTTGAACTAATAAAAATTGTTTATATAACCAATTTGAACACAATTAGTTCAAACATGTTTTTGACCCTAAAAATTATGGATTTTGAAAATGTGGCCTTAACAAAAGTTGTTCATATTTATGTGATACAGGGCACAAATGCATGATATATATGATATAAAATCAATTTATAGTCAAAACATATTTATATCTAACATGTTGTGTTAAACTGGGTGTCCAAAACACTAAATTATAAATTATAAACCAATGCAGAAATGACACATGTCATGTGTAGTGCTTGGAAAATGATTTTTACCTTGGTGCCCCTAGTTCCTTTGACCGTGTTTTCACCCATGTACCCAATTGAAGAATGTTCATATGTATTCAAAGGAATATATTTTGATGGTGTAGCTAAAATTTAAACTAACATCCTATGAGGAAACAACACAAAATTTAAGATGGAGAGAAACAATCAAGCAAAGATACGAGTCCATTATAAAAAATAAATTTGGATTTTTAAAGATTTGTCACAAGGAAAATTTTTGTGACAACCAAGTGGGTATACAAGACAAAGATGGGAGTAGATGGAAGTATATAGAAACCAAAAATCATTTGGTGGCCCATGGGTTTGAACAACAAAAAGGAATCAATTATGAAAAAACATTTGCACCTATTGTGAAATGGGTAATTACATAGATGGTAGTTGCTTTAGTCACTCAACAAAATTGGAACATCAAACATCTAAATGCAAAAACTACTTTTTAAAATGATGAAATTGTAGAACAGGTCTACATGAAACAACATTAAGGTTTTGAAGTAAAAAAGAGGGAACATCAAGTGTGTTGATTGTCTTGCCCAATTTATGGGCTAAAGTAAGCATCTCGAGCACAGTATGCCAAAATAGATCATTTCCTACATACACATGGTTTAACAAGTGATGTGGATCATGTTTATACCACAATGTTTCAAGAAAACAATGTGTGAGCTTCATACTTTATGTTTATGTAAATTTGCTCTTAATTAGAAGTAATGTAATTACATTAGTAAGGATCAAACAACAAATTGGAAAACATTGAGATGTCCAAGTTGGGTTTCATGATGATTCACATAGGGTTAGAATGTCGATGTGCTAACAAGTATCATGTTCATGCAAAGAAGGTATGCAAAAATGATACCTACAAGGTTCAACATGATAGATTGTCATCTAGTTGCATCTCCTATGGAGAAAAGGATATGGCTACAAAGTGACATGAACTTAGGACATATTGACAACACTAAATAATTGAGTATTGTAAGGCACTATTTGATTTTTTTCACAAATACAAGACCAAATTTGTTCATAGTAAGTTGTGTGAGTTGATACATTATAGTGTGACAACAAGCACACATGGAAGCAACCAAAAGGATTTTACAATATGTTAAGGGAACAATTGATTAAAGATTATTCTTTCCAAGGAAGGATGTTGGACAAAATGTTTATCATAGGGTATGTCAATGCAAATTGGGTGAGGGAATTGGATAGGAGGAGATGAATAAGTGGCCTACTATTCAAAATGGGCCTTAGTTTGATTGTGTGGAGCACAAAACTAATTGCAACCAATTGTGGTTTTATCCACCATCGAGGCAAAACATAAAGCACTTGCAAATGGAGTTAAAAATGTTATTTGGATAAAAAGGTAGTGAATGAGTTTGATTTTCAAGATTATGTTCTAACCACCATTTGGTGTAACAACTAGAATGCATGAAATTGATTAAAAATCATGTATTCCATGCAAGAATGAAACATATAAAACTACATCAACAATACATTCGTAAGAGAATAGAAGTAAGAAAAATTGACATGGCGTATATTGCGTTGAAAGAACAAGAACTATACATCATGATCAAGCCATTAAGAAGAACATATTTTGAATTTTGGAAAAGAATGACTAGAATGCACAATATCCAAAAATTATAATGTGTATCATTAGAAGAAATGTTGTCCATTCTGACCATGTTTTTGAGACTACTATACAACTAGTGTCCAAACCAACTTATTTTACAACTAATAATGTGTTAACCCTACATGTCCATGTAATTGCAACTTGTTGTAATTGCATATGCAACTATAAGAAGGGTTAAACCAAATTATAGTCATAAATGCAATTACAACTTACAACTAATATGATTTTCATTGAAAATGTAGATGAAAAGTGAACAATGTCATTCAATTTTGATTACATCCATCAATGGATGATAATGTGATTGGCAACTATAATGAAAGCTTTTGAAACTACAATAGTATATTCTACCACATGTACAAAGAAACATAGACCACACATGGCAAACTTTGCTATTTCAATTGGACTATTAAATTTCAATGTACCCATCCATGGGTCTTCTTTGCAATTTTCCATGGGTTTTCCATGATATAATATTTAATAGCTAATAGGTTGTTAGAAAAGGCTATTATAACCTAATTGGTAAACTAAGCTAGGTAACCTTAATAGCTTATGTTAAATTAAATACATTAGTAGCCTAACTTAACTTGCATACTTAATTAATTGGCCTCAATTATTTATAGGTAATAGTAGGCTAGATTTTAAGGTGTAACTAATAGGCTAGGTTATGAAGGTTAATCTAAGTTAAGTTAGGTAAGCTTGGTAGGTAGTTGGTAGGCTAAGTCATTAATTAATTAGTAGACTAGGTAATAGGTAGTAAGTAGGATAGGTAGTAAGTAGGTAATTAGTTTTGTGTGAATATGTGATCATGTTTTCATATTAATTAATTAGGTTAGGTACTTAATCAATTAATTAAATAGGCTAGGTAGTATGTAATAAATAGGATAGGTATTAGTAGGTAGTAGGTAAGTAAGTAAGCTAAGAGGTATTTTAATTTGTGGATACGTAATAATGTTTTTGTATTAATTGATTAATTAATTAGCTATGTTAAACAATTAATTTACTAAATGTAAGCTAGGTAACTATTTTATTAAGTAGGCTAAATAGTTATAAATAATAGGTATGTAATTTAGGTAGTATGTGATAAATAGGATAGGTGTTTGTAAATAATAGGTAGTAGGCATATTCAAATATTGTGAATATTTTAGTATGTGGATATATAATATTTATTATTATTATTATTATAAATTAGGTAGGTTAGGTAATAGATAATAGGTAGTAAATAGCTAGGGAAAATATTAAATATTTTATTGTGTGGATACATGATAATGTTTTTGTATGTGACAAAGGATGTGATAGTGTTGTAGTGTTTCCTTTCATTAGAATTTATCCCATATTATCTTTTGTTTACAACTTCAAACTTGTAAAATATAAGAACAAATTATGTTCATGGTATGCATTATAAACATAGTGCATGTGCCATTTGGGATGAGCCAATCAAAAGGTTTGTCCCCAACAAAAATAAAATCCTACCTACCTACTTAGCTTATGTTAGGTAACCTATTATAGTTTAACCTAGTATAGATTATAATTAATTAATTATAATGTTTAATTATTGACATTATAATATTTAATTTTTGTAATTATAATATATATTTTTTGAACAAATGAAAAATTGTCAAGTGTTTTATGGCCATTGGTTCTTTAAACTACCACATCAATGGTACATTTGGTAGCATGTGACTACCCCAAATGAAGTTTCAAGTACAGTCACAAATTGGGGTTCGATGTCATACTAAAAATCATCCATAAAAATGGATGAAATTTTTTTGGCTTGGTCATAAGATATAGTTCCAACTTCATGGCCATGTCATGTCTTTTGCAATTGTCTATCTTATAGCATGTGTCTAAAATAACTAGACTATTTTTAGTTTCATGTGTCCATTACAACTACAAATGACGCGCTCCCAAGTCACGGGGTGAAACCCACTTGAGGGTTTCACAAAGTCAAGTTGCGGAAAGTTGAACTTGGTAGCACGTTCCCGGCTTCCAACTCTAGAAAGGGGTAGAAGGTCGAGTTGGGAGCCCCAGGATTAGACTAGGGAGAAGGTTTAGTAGATCAAGCATGAATCTGCACCAAAACAAACCACCCACGTGGTTAGTTTGCATTCTGGGACCCCTTTGGGTGTTGGGACTTGCCACGGGCACTTGGACACACAAGACTCACCACGGCCCGGACTTGGGGGAAGCCACCACCTTCCCCCATATAGTATTCTATGCGGCTGGTCGCGGAGGCTACATCCGAATGGCACAAATTCCCGGGACTCTCGAAATGGAGTCCCGAAATTGTCCCGGCGGGACTCTCGAAACTTTGAACCGCCATAACTCTCGACTACAGAGTTGGATCGCGATGAGGTCTAAACCAAAGTTATAGCCCTCGTCAAGATCTTTTCAACGCCATGTCGCACACTCAAATCGGACGTCGGGAAGAGGTCGATTCCCGACTTTTAGTGGTCGGGAGTCAAATTGCCAGTTTGACTTCCAGCCCTTCTTTTGCCCATAACTTGAGCTGCAGATGTCCGAATTGCCAATGCGAGGGCATTTTCGATATCTACGTTTCAAGATCT
>Ga0116231_10001786_pt1 | contig 44701 bp, 37 predicted proteins | sample S1TSphgellanicum_2_FD_89695 | JGI IMG/M metagenome (GOLD analysis project Ga0116231, IMG submission 89695) | Host-associated microbial communities from peat moss isolated from Minnesota, USA - S1T2_Fd - Sphagnum magellanicum MG | ecosystem: Host-associated > Plants > Peat moss > Unclassified... | reverse complement strand
CTGACACCGAGTGATACCCATTACCCTGAGTTTTCCGGCCAATAGGATATCGGACTGAGTTCCAGCCAATAGGATAGCCGTGGACGGACGGACACACACCGATTCTTTTATATAAGTAGATAGCCAAAATGTTATATTAAAATCTAAAGTGTTAAAATTATATGTTTCAAAAATTCTCAATAGCCAGCACTCAACCAAAATTTAAGAATTTTTTTCAGATTTTTATACATCGTTGGAAGTGGGTAGCCAGAAATATAGAAAACTGTTTTTAAATATTTATTTTCATGTTTAGTTTGTTGTCAAATTTGGCTAAATCTTCCTCTGGATTATCGCCACTTTGGCTATAACACAAAATTGACCTAAATTTTTTTTAACAAAAAAGCCACTAAGAGTGTTTAATCTCCATTTAGAGTGTACCTACTACCTACCTACTTACTTACTACCTTTCATGTAAACTGTTTTCGTCCTGACTTCTCATTTCGTCCCCAGTTTCGGCAAAACTGGTGCCCAATAGGGTAGTAGGTATCGGAACTTTCGTGTGTTTTTTCGCCTTGACTAGCACGTTATCGTTGCCCCTGCCTGACCCGGCCCGCCGCCTGTCGTCTTCTGCCCGTCGTTGTGGGCCCGGGAAGGTGGCCCCGTCCGTCCGGCCGTCCGTCCGTCCGTCCGTCGACCCCACGTTGTCCCCTTCGCCTTCTCCTCGGCAAAGCCTTCAAAGCTAAACGGCACCGTTGCCGTAGTGGCGAGCATTCTTCGTCTTTGCGTTCTCTCGCGCTCTCTCTCGCTCTCTCTCTCAGAGTCCTGATCGCTCTTCTCTCTCTTTCTGTGTCTGTGCTGCATTTCGCTGCCTGGTAGGTACTTCTTGGTTCTTTTTTCTTCTTGCCGATTTCTCTTCTTTGTAGCCCTTATTTCTGGGGTTTGGATGTAACACGAAATCTTTGCCGTCTCTGTGCCGTTTCTTGAATTGTTTTTGCTAGGGTTGGAGTTTTATGCAGATCTTGTTGCGGACTTTCCACCACCCTTCTCCTCTTCCTGGGCTACTGCCTAGTCTGGAGGGGATTGGATTTCAGTAGTTTTTGCTGCGATCTTGGAGTTTTTTTTGCATCGTTTGAAGAATTGTGTGTCTTGGAGCGTCGAGTTTCTTCTTGTTGCCGTTGAACTCTGAACACGATTGTGTTCAAAAGAATAGTGGTGTCATTTTGCTGTTTTTTTTGGTCAGTTCGTTGTTCGCAAGACTTGTAAACAAAAGCAGCAGAGCGTGACTCTGTGTGTGTGTGTGTGCGCTAAAGGCTCTGTGCGCACAGACGATCGGAGTTCGTACTACGTGTGGGAGTTGGAAAAGGCAGCCGGGGGGGATGGGGAAAAGATCAATGGGCATGAGCTCGTGGTTCGAGATTGCTCCTCCTCAGATTATTACAGTGGAGAGATGCTCTCCGAAGCAGAGGACTCTGGAGACTATTCTAGAGAAAGTAGCAGCCATGGGACTTGCTTTGGAAACGGCTCCACCTCAGATTATCACGGTGGAGAGGTGTTCACCAAGACCAAGCACTCTCGACACCATAGCAGAGGAGAGCATGATGAACATGGCAGCAGGAGCAGGGGGAGGAGGAGGACAGCAACATCTTTCTTCTTCTTCTTCTTCGGCTGCAGACGTCTTGATACCTATGAAGTGGGGGGAGAACACAGCGAATTCCAGACTTGCAGTAGGGTTTTTGGCCTTCAATTGAGATGTGGTACAATTGTAGCATACATACATACGGGAAGCTTGCTCTTGTTGATCCGATCGATTTTTTTACAGATGCAGCGGTCGAAAGTAGCGAGAATCTCCCTTAGAAGTAGGACAGGAGGAGCGACATGGAGCTTAAAGAGGTTGGAAAAAAACCTTTTCCACTGTTATTCATCACGGACAGACCCACGGTTTGGAATGGAACATACAATCAATCATATCTGGTCGTAGAGCAGTAATCAACACTTACTCTAGAAGGAGAAAAAGAAAATTATACACTTTCAGAAGTCAGATTTAGTTAGAAGCAAGTGGTTGCAGCTTTTTCTTTGTCCATGAAAGGAAGGTGATGAACTGTTCCTATTGTTTAGGGAGCCCAGTGGTCACTTCAGTAAATTGGAGGTGTATCATGAACAAACATACTGGTGAGCTTTTACATCACCTTGTAATTTTACATGCAAAAGAGCAGCTCTGTCTCTCTGTCCTCTCTTAAATCGATCTTTGTCCTTGCAAGCCAAGAGTCTGGCTTTATTCACCTCAGTCAAGCATGCCTCATGTTGTGCACTCAGTCCTGATGTGAGAAGAATGCTGTCTCTTGTTGTGCACTCAATTCTGATGTGAAAAGAATGTTGTCTCGAGTTATGCACTCAATCCTGATGCGAAAACAATGTTATAATCTGGCCAAAAAAATGTCTGGGTTTTGCACATCCTGTGTTGTGTGCATTGCTGCCTCATGTTGTGCACTCAGTCCCTCATGTGGGAAAAAAAATGTTGTCTACTGCCAAAAAAACGTTTTTCATTAGTACATGGAATCATATGGGTGCACATCCTTCAGAGGTTTATTTTTGGATCACTTTGAGCTGTATAATATTGGGTGGGAGGGAGGGGGGACTCGATCTGTTTTTGTGGGCGCAGATTTTGATCATAGATCTGCAGTACTTATGTTTTGCAGCTGCACTGGTCTTTGCTGATTCTGGGAATGCAATTGTCGAGTCTTTTTTGTCTCAATGGCACTGACTGAGATCTTCCCACTTCCAAACTGATCAGTACTCTGATAACCAAGAAATCCTTGCCAATCCAAAGCTTTTAAGAGTTTCGGAAAGGGACTGCTGCTTTGTACCTCAATCTGCCTCTCTGATTAAACTAGTAAATTTTCATGCTTTTGACTTCCCCCACCACCACTTGGGATCTTTTGATTCAGATCAACAGGGGAAGCACATATCTCTCTGGGAGAGACCCAGAGAGACCTGCTTTGTTTGCACCATGCATCTTACACAAATCCCCTCAAACAGACATGAGCATTTCTTTAGCACCACCTACCTCATCATGCCTGATTCCTTCACAGGACATACAAATTCATAGCAAAAGTTGTCAAGCATATTCCTTCTATGAAAGACTGAATTTAGCAACACTTTCCTCAAAACAACCTTCTTCCAACCTCGGGTTTCAAGTTTGTTTGAAAAGGTTCAAAATCGAAGAGCCAAAATGGGTTTCCTCAAAGAACCGTCAAAGAACCAGCAATCAGGGTAGGTTCTTTGACCAGCTCCTTCATTTTTTCAGAATTGTGTGAACCAGGGGTCAAGACCAAGGTTGTCCAGTTCTTTCATTTTGATGTCCTTTTTGGTTCAAATTTTCATTTAAATTAAATAATTTAATAGAACTTTTGGTGTGCTTTTGAAAACAATTTTGGGGATTTATAAAACCTCCAATTCTAGAGATATCCCCCCCAAAGAATTGAAGCCTAATTTGGTTTAAGATCGGTTTTAATTCCATCTAATTGCACTTTACTAAACACTAATAACTTGCCTAAATAAGTATCCACCCTCATGTAATGGGATATTAGTGTTAGAGGAAATTGAGAACAAACAAACTTAATAAAAGAAACCATGAAAAATGATCAAACAATGTAGCGAGTGATGAGTGCAATATATATTTAATATTATCACAATTTGTCTCGTAAAGTTTGCCTAAAGTTCAATTGTCATAACTTATAAAATGATTGTTGCATTTTTAAAAAACTTTTCACTTATATAAATGGTGAATTTGAACTTGTTTTTAAAAGGAACAACAACCCATATATATGAAGGTTCAATTTTAGCAAGAGATGATTTCATGGTTAGGATTCAAATCTAGTTTCAACAAAGTTCCTAACTTTTAGTTTGGAACTCCAAAACCTAACCTAATACATGCACTTCCCCAATATCATGAATGTTCAAACATTAATCAAAATCAATTCCTTTGAGTTTTTTAGAACTACCAATCAAGGGTGGGTTAATAATATTTTACACTTACCCATTGGTTCATTCTTTGAAAAAGAGAGACCTCAACACATAGGTCCTAATAAAGCAATTATACAAAACCCATCACATTGGTTTCACCTTTCACACGCATTGTTCATCAACAAAACCACAATAGTTGATGATTGGTTGCATTACAAGTTGTAACAAATATTTGCAAATTAGGCTTAAACCTTGCAATATCACCTCTCTAAATAATAAAAAATGGAACATGATTATTTTAATGTACAATGTATGTGATTTTTTTCCCATGTTTCCTTCGTTTATAACATGATTATCATGGCATAAATAAATAATATGGATTTGTGAAAACAAAATCTATTGAAAATGTTAAGAAATGAGGCATTATGTGTTTGATCGTGGGCTTTAAAAAAACCATCCATGTTGAATTCATCATAACATCATCCAAGCTAAAGGACATTTGACACATCCAAAAAGGTTTCAACACAATTCGAGATTTATCATATGAGTGCATAGTTCATATTAGTGTTGGTTCAATATTTTCATTTGGACATACTAATTAATTAGCGTTTGGCATCTTTTGACAAAACTAAGAGTAGTCGCATTGTTAGTATGAACTATTGGCTTTACCCTTAAGAAAGAGACTATGCGTTGGCATAAAATTTGGGCATAAGATTTTTGGTCAATTTAAACTCAATTTGAGAGTGACATTTGGAATATTATATGTGCATATGGTGGATGGGCATATTCCTTAAAAGTTCATGCATTTAGATGATAGGTTTTAGATCTCATAAAGGAAGTTTTTTGTTTAAACCTACCATAAAAGGCAAAGTTATTGATATTAGATGACAAATCTCAAACTAGAACTAATGAATTTATAATTAGCTTTGATATGATGTTATATTTCTTTCCTAGATAATTGCATTTTTTTTTTTCAATTTTTTTTTAATTTTTTAGTATGCTACTTTGTGGGTAAAAGCACATTAAAAGGTGATTCAGTTTTTCCAAAAGTGTCCTAATCTTTAAAATACTAAAACTATGTTTTGAATGTTTGAGAAAAATGATTAATTTTGGCACCAACATTTCAAGCAATGTAGTCTTGGGGTGAACATACATAATTACATAGGTACATGCAAAGGTTAGGATGGAGCTCATAGTTCATTGTAGTGGGTTCAAGCACATTCTTATTTAGATAGAAATATTTAGATAGGTTGTTCAAGTTGAAGCTTGTAGTGGCATGTGAATTGTCAAACTTTTGTTTGAATCAATGTGAATATTTTGTTGGGCTTTGATGGCAAAATAATGTTGCATTGTTTTAACATGATGTAGAGGAAGAAGGAGTTTTGAACAATTGTTTTAGAAGTTGTGAAGGTTTGGTTCACAACTACATGAACTCAACAAAGAGTTTATAGTTATGTTCGTTTAAATGCACACCTTTTTTTTGTAGCCAAGTTTTTTTTTCATCCTTATTCATTTTATAATGAAATGTTCTTGTGAATACCCTTTGTCATGTCTTTTCGTTTATGAAAGTTTATTTTTTGGGGTGCACTATTTTAAAAATTCATTTCATGAGGTTTGTTTTGTATTTTGTGTTTTGCATTTCATTTCAAGACTTGGAAGATTATTTTTGTTCTCATCCATGTTTGCAAAAATCATAATTGCTACCTTCAAGGGATGACTTTTTACAAGGGGCTTCTAAGTCTCATTCTTTCTGTGACAAGGTAACATTCATTTCAAACTAATAACTTGAAGACTCTCATTTTTGTTTTCTCATTGAATTGAGTCTCTTATATTTGCTTGGTTGCTTACTAGTTAGAGTCTTATTCAACACACACACACACACACCATGATTTTGAAACATTTGAATCATCTCTTTTTCTTCACTTTCTAAGATTCTTAGTTCAAAAGTTTTAACTTTGCTTTTGACATTTCTAAAGTTTGGACATGCAATTTGGAATGTTAAAAATCCTTCCCAATGAATTGATTTTGAACTCCATTTGGCCATTAATATGCAAAGTAATTCCAATAAAAAACTGATTGGATTATTTTCACAACTTACATTTTTGTAACAAAGCTTGAAGGAAATTGGTAGATGATAATGCAAACTAGAATGCATTTGTAATGGCCTCGGTTGGAAGAGTTTTTTATTGGCAATCTTTGTAGGACCATAGAGACTTGGTGTGTAATAGCAATGATGGTATTGGAAATGATTACTTAGAAGACTATAATAAGGAGCTAACATGTTGAACATTATTGGCATCTTATTCATTGAAGTTTCCATTGCAAGTGGTGCATTTGATTTGGAAGACAACCCTCATGGCACATCATAACATATCCATTCTTTGATGGTTTAAAATTGACAATATAAGAGGGATATTGTTGTCCATTATCTTTAAAAACATCTTTTGGTGAATGTGTTCATATAAACACTTGTGAATATGCTCTTACATTAAAATTGAATATTTCTTTGCACAAACCATGTACTAATTTAGTTGAAATACATTGAGCGAGTTGCCACCCTATTCAAGCTCAAATATGGTCATATAAAATATTGATTTTGATGTGTTTAATCTATGAGTTATTCATCTTCATGTATGTGGTTGTCCAAAAATTACATTCTTTTCAAGTTTCTCCAAATTTTGAATTGGCATTTGAACAATTTGGTGAGATTAAAAAAAAAATTGTTATCACATTCAATTGCTTCTTCAACTAAACCCTAAACCCAATTTTGTACATAAAAACCTACAACTAACTTCAAGGTGTTGAATACCTATTAATCCATAATCTACAATTGATGAAATCTTGATGATAGGGAACCTTTTAATGCATTTTGATAGCTTGGTTATAAGGGCACAATCATTGATTTTTTAATTCGACAAATTTTGTTGTTATTTTGACCAAAACATTGAAAAATTTCTATAATTTTCTTTGAAAAATTCACCAAATAAATTAAAAACCCTAATTTTATCAAGTGACTCTTTAAAAGTTTGTGATGTATTAGACTAGTTGATGAAATTCACCTACCATTCAATCCTTGGCCTCTTCCCCCCAATGAAAACTTAGAATAATGATATTAGGGGGTTAAAGAAATACATGCAATTACTACTAATGTTGTTGGTTTAAGTATGAATTAGTTACCCAACTATATTTTCCTTCCAAAACCATTTTTGTAATTTAATTCAATTTCCAATGACAAAGATGTTCAAAATTCAATATTTTTTGAACTTTAGGTTAAAAAATTTCCAAATCACCTTCATTAAATCCTATTCAATAAGGCTTTCCAACAACACCAATAGCACACCCAAATTCCCTTATATTTTATATTTTAATTTAAATGAATTTTCAATGAAAAATTGTTCAATATTCAATAACTTCTCCATTATATTTCAAAAATCATGAAACCAAGTTGATGCACCCACACTCATCAAGGGCTTTCCAACTATATTAAAAGTGTGGCTATGGTCACCATGGCTTGGGGGATTTGGACATGTCAAATATAACTAAATAATTTCCTTCATAGAGAGATGACATGTGATTAAAGTGGATAGTGATTAATAATATTATGAGGTCAGTGGTAGGTATATTTGAGGATTTTAGGGTTCATGAATTTTCAACCATTTTTTTAATTAGTTGCATTCAACTTGTGCAATTTTTACATAATATTATGTAGGTGTGGTAGAACCTTTGGTTTTCAAATGTCCTCTATTGTAACATATACACATACATAAGCTTGATGGGTGGATGTTACAGACTACTCAAGTCCACACCTCATTAGTTTGATCCATGTTTGTTGAATAATTAATTAATTTTGAGATTTCATTTCAATAAGTGCTATATTTTCAAATATTCCATCAAATGTTTTATTTTCTTTCACTAAAAACACTTCAAGAAAATGATATTTGAAATTTTCAACATTTCTGAAAATAACATAATTAATGTTTAATTGGTCCAAATATTACAATATTCACCTATCTTCTCTTGTTCATTAAATGGGTTGCCTCCCAATTTTTTATTTATTTTTGGCAATGAATCATGTTGATTGGCCCACAACAAAAGTAAAAACCTTAAATTGGGTGGCTCCCCCAAATAACAATTTTTATGTGAGGATAAAGTATCTCCCCTTTTGTTGATCTATATTGGTGAGAAGGGGGGAACTTTGTGCAAAGGATATTGGATAAAATGAGGTGTTTTGGGAACACATTGCAAACTTGAGGAACATCATTGTGAACAAGTTGAGAACACATGAATAAAAGAATTCCAACCTCACCCACCTCCCCCATAAAAGGAAAAAGATGAATCCTCTTGGTGTATGTTCATTTTTCTTGTTGATTTCATGTATATTTTATTTTTAGGCATGATTGCTACCATTTTTTTGCCTTAGCTAATATCCCTTTTACATAACACACCATACCTATTGGGAAAGGCTTAGAATTGGAGTTCTTTCACAAAGATTTTTCATATGTCAACTATAAAAACATGGAGCCCTTTTTATGGCAAAACACTTTCCTTGTAATACTTGTTGAAACAAACAAAAAATAGAATCTTTCATTCCATGACACTAAAGTTTAGGGTGGCAAATATAACGATTCCAAAAATAAAATCATGTCCAATAATTCACATTTCAATCAATAGTAAGTTACATACATTTTGGTCAAATATTAATTGTATAATCATCATTAGAAGATTATGTCACATTTAAGAAACATATTTTAATCAATAGAGATATTCACAAAATAAAAAAAAACACAAAACACAACACCAATACCCCTATTTAGTCATAAAGGGGTGAGATTTCTAAACAAAATGAAAGAAAATACATTGAGCTTAAATAGGGATTGGAACTTCAATTAACATCAAATTTGAATTTCATTGTATATATTTTTTCTGATTATTTTCTATCAATCATTGTTAGTGTAGTGTGTACTACAACTATAAATATTTTCAAACCTTGTGCATTTAATCTTGAGTTCCAACATTTTATATCCATATTTAATAAAAATAATCATTTTGCCAAAAAAATGTTTTAAGGATTAAAGGAAGGGTTGGGAGATGAAAGAAGGGCCCAAAAGGGGTTAGTTTATGAATATTTTTTAAACCATTTCCAATTTTTGCATGAAACGTCTTTATAATGACACTTTTTGGTGCTAGTTGTCGTTTCTCTTATTTATGGCACCCCATCATCAATACACTACTTTAAATACTTAGTTGGGCTTTCAAAATTTCCTCTTCAACTCAATTATTTTTGGTAGGTTACCATGTTTTTAATTTTCATTACATTTGTTTTTAGTGACATCGTTAACCTTCTAGCATAACATTCATAACATCATTCACCATTACTGATATTGTTTTTGCAGCTATGGCTACTACGAAGAAGAAAGGAAAAAAAATTGTTTTAAAGGAGTAGCAATAACTTGCTTGTTTATTCTCATACATTTTTCAATATCCAATGACAAGTGATGGTTAGAAGAGTTCAACATTTTAGGATAGGGTTTGCACACACTACAACAAATATTGACCACCTAGTTATGCAAAGAGCCTTGAGTAGTCCCTAAAAACAAAAAAGGGGGTTATCAAACACAACATGAATAAGTTTGTTGGAGCTTTTGGTAGTGTTGAGGCTTTGTGTGACTATAGGAACGAGTGTAGATGCCACTTTACACAAGGCATTGGAATTTTACAAAAGAAATCACCCCTGAAATGCAAGTTTCATTTTTATACATTGTTGGTTGGTGTTAAAAGATGTGCCACGTTTTGGTGATGTGTGCGTAAAATTGTAGAAACTCACAATTCCATCCATGAAGCGCAAAAGTGCATTTTCACTTGATGCCACCATTAAGCTTGATGAAAATGAAGTGCAGTTAGTTGATGTTGAAATGTTTACAACAAGGTGACCACAAGGCACAAAAGTGTTTAAAGAACACTAAAAACTCTAATGCTTAAATGAATGCATTGCTAGGGTTCAAGCAAAGGCAACTACAACATCGAAAAATGTTGTAATTTTTGAAGCCTATAACATGATGGTTTTTTTCACAATGATACAAACATCAAGTTAATTTCACAAAAAGCTTGCAAATATTTCTAGCTTCAAAAGAATTTAAGAAGTTGTGGGTTTGATTAAATGAAGCACCAAATGTTACACTAAATCTTGTGATGTTGAGTTTTGAACTGAATGTTGTTGCACCAATGCCTCTAATAGCTTCAATTGTCCATTATGGAATTGGTGCAACTCCTTCACCAAACAACATCAATTTGATAAATATTGATGCACAAGTAGAGGAAACAAATGTTGATATGTTGTAAAATCTAGATAGTGCGTGTTAAGGTTGATTTGAAGCAAAAAAAATGTGATAGTTCATGAAAAACTTGGTGCAATGGGAACTTTGATTGCAATGTGAATTCATGGTCTCCTTTTAGAGTCCATAGATAATCAATCATATCAGTTTGAAGTGCATATCTACATTTTTAATTTCTTGAATGTTATTTTTGTATTCAACAAAAGAAAGCCTTTGCTTAATGTGAATTGTGGTTGCATCAAAACATGGTTCTAGACCTTCACTCTCCTCATCCTCTACTATCATATTATGTAAAATAACACACAATGAGAAAATTTGAAATTACGTTTTGATCCCATCATCGAAAAGGGTTTAGAACAATTCCATATTCACTTTATAAGACCCCAACGCTTCATTCAACGTTTTTCTGGACTACTTCATGTCATTGTGCATAGTGCTTGCATTTCTCACCTTGTGGTTCATGAATTATTTGTTGGAATATTAAAGAGCAAGGGTAGATGCCATCCATTAATGGGTAGTATCTCAAGTAATTATTCCCGTCACCTCAAACCCAAGGTCATTGCTTGTACTAGTCAATAAATTAGCAACCAAAGGCAAGTGATCCAAAACATTTAGATTGTTATTTACACCGAGTAAACCAAAATGAGCATGCCAAAACCAAAGTTTTTCATTTACAATGGTTTCTAGGATGATAGAACAATTATGATCTTTATTAGAAAATTGAAAGGTCCATGATGTTGGTAATTCTTTCGTTTATAATGCATATATTTTAGGAACGCAAACATGTTGAAACCTGCGTTCATAGTTGATTTCAATTTGCTTATCAAAATCCCTTCTACATTGCAAATTTAGCATGTGACAAATTAAAAATCAAAATCATGCGAAGTTTGTTCATTTATAGGTTCCTACATTTTATACACAAATATCATGCATCGAAAACATGTTTGACATACATCCTATGTGGTGACAAATGGTATGAATCCATGAATAAACAAATGTCACACAAATTTTGCATCTTCCTATAAATCCACATGTCAAATGTGTTTTTAATGCATAATATCAATGCATGAAATGTATGAATTAAAAATAAATAAAATTTGCACAATTTTTATTAAGTTGTAAGATGCTAAATTCGTGATGTAATGGGTTGTCAAAGGTTCACGAGTTTGAAAACTTCCTTGATCATTCAACAGAAACATTTCAAGCTTTCCATAATGTTCTTTCCTATGTGAACATATTCATTGAATGCATTAATTGCCATGCCATGTGTTAGCATCCTAATTGCAACAATACATTTCTAAATTACAGACAAGCATATTGGACAAAATATAGATAATGTGTATTCACTACTACAACAATGTGAAGAAAAAATGAATGTCACATTCAAAATCAACGTTGAAATTGATGTATATCATACACTATGTTCAACACAAAGTAATCGTTCATTATTCGTTCATTGTCAAACATTTTGTCTTTCACAATGTTTGGTTGTTTGCTTGGCCTACTTCCACCATGCATTTAATGAACATTGATTTCAACAAGTTATAGTGTAGCCAGAGGTTAATTGTCTTTTTCATCATCATCAAGATTTGCTTGCATTTACATCAACAACTTGGCACACCACTCCTCAACCATAGCCAAAATCACAAGCTCACAATGCATAGAAAAAGAAAAGTAGGAAGCACGCCACTCCTCAACCATAGCCAAAATCACAAGCTCACAATGCATATAAAAAGAAAAGTAGGAAGCACATCACTCCTCCTCAACCATAGCCAAAATCGCAAGCTCACAACACATAGAAAAAGAGAAATAAAAAAAAGTCAAGCCTAGATCGAAATAGAAGAGACAACATAAAAATATAAAATGATGATTAATGATGGGCTCTAATTTTATAGAACGGGCCAACACTATATTCATTGCCTCCATTGGGGCCTACAAAGTAACATTTCCGGGTAGTTTTGTGTATTGCCAACGCTCTAATATTTACAAGTGCATGATTGATTATGCCCAAAGATTAGATTAGGTATTGTGTTACCTTGCCAACTTTCACATATGTTTATTAAATAATTAATCAATTTTGAAATTTTCATTTCAACAGATAGAATATCTTTGAAATTGCAATATTTTCCTTCACATATTTTTGTTATCTGAAAAATAAATAAATAAATAAAATAAAAATTCAACATTTCTGAAAATAACATAATTAGTGTGGAAGCTGCCAAGGTAGGTAGGTAGTAGTAGTGTATGTCACATAATGTGGTCAAGAAAATGGCATAAGATGCAAACCGCTTCTGCAAGTAACCCCTTCTGCACGAAACCCTAAAATCCCCGCCCTAGAGACGACCCTAAATCATGTACCACAGTTGGCGAAAGCTTGTAGCCACAGCCATCATCCTTGACGTGAAGGATGAAGTGTCGTTCTTTTTCTGCGAAGTTATTTTTCGTTCCTTAAGTTACTCAATGGATGTTTGGATGGTTTGGAAATTTGGATGTTTTCATCCACTGACGAAAACTGGCTAAACCTGGCTATAGTACGCCTATAGCGCCCCCGCGGCCCACGACCGACCGACCGCGCCTGAGCTTAGTCTTCTGTGACGGAGCTGGTCTGGAATTAGGGTTAGAAGCTCTGCGGACAAAACTGAGATTTGCATCTGCAGTGATTCATTTGCGGGAGACGATTGATTTTTTTTTTGGGTTCCAATTTCGAGCTTCACCTAAGCTTTTTTCTTCGGGGGTTGCTCTAGCGTCTTGTGTTTGTCGAGGTTTGAAAAAATTGTGGCCTAGAGATTGGGTCAGGATCGTCGAAGTGCAAGGAACTGGATTTGTAGGAGAAGAAGAGAAGGAGCCTTTTTATTGGTGAGGAGTGGTGTCGGCTGGAGTTCCAGAAGCAGGGAAGAACACAGGAGAGATCGTGTTTGCGGAAGAGACAGAAAAACAGACAGACAAATACAGAGAGGAGAAATGACGGTGGCTTTACCTGGTCAGCTAAATCTCGACGAGACACTATCATGGGGCTCACGAAGCGTAGATTTCTTCGAGAAAATCGAGCAAATTGGAGAAGGAACATACGGGTATGGATATATCTTGCTCATGGCCTTCTTAGTTTCTTTCCTGTTGTTGCGCAGACTCATGTTCCCCGCACATGACTTCCTGACCTATTCAAGCTGTGTCTTACCTGAACTATCCAGCGGTGTCCTCCTTGTGTTTCCTTTAGGGACACTTTTTGTGGTAGTAGTCTGCTAGAGGTATGGAAATCAGCATGTTTGACACAGGATCGGAGCACAAAGATTTAAGGTTCTTTGAGGTTTCACCTAACCTGTCTGATATGCCCTGTACTGCTGTGGCATCAATACATATCCAAGCCAGATAGCCTTGCATGCTGTCAAACACGTCTAGTTGCTCTACAAGACTGAGAAATCCAACTGCTAATTCTGTCACCCCAGAAAAAGGCTGTTCCTGAGACCTCAGTTTCAGAAACCATGCACAGTTTTACATAGCAAAAGCATTTGTCAAGCCAGTCTTTGTTCTATTCAAGATGATCAAGAACTAACAACAGATCAGATCTTCAAGCAGGGATCTCTCATAGCCTATTACTAATTGATCCTGCTTGCAACTCCTTGCCTGTCCTCCTTCCTTGAAACATATTCTTTGCATAATATGTTTCAATATAATGTTCTGGGAGCCAATTCCAGTTTTGTTACCTTCCTTCCAGATTTGTTACATCTCTTCTAATTGCAATATTTTGTGCACTTCAGTGATGTTTTGAAACCTTTTTGTGGTGGAATCTTCCTGGAAGAGCTTCCAGAGAGAGAGATAGGGCAAACTTGGTGTGTAGGATTTGCCAAATGTCATTTTAATGACCTTGCACCTTCTGTTGTGTATTCACTTAGTTAGAGTGGTGGGAGCCAATAAAGAGGGTGGGTGTTGTCAGTAGCTAGTTTCTGTTGAGGGAGAATTGGTCATTTGTAGTATAGATTGATCATTGACGTTACAAAGCTGCAGACATATGTTTCTCTCCTTGTTCCTGTGCATTCAACATTCATTGTTAGTATACAGGTAGATGGTTTTTAAAACTTTTGAGCTCATGAATTAGGATGTCTGGTGGTCACTTTGAAATGACTGCCCAAAACTCCAGTCACAGAGACATGGTCAAAACTGTCAACTTACTGCTGGGTCTAGAAACCTTGTGTGCTCCTACGTGTAGGAATTATCCTACTCTTGCATATATCTTTGCCTAAAGATTAGGGTATTGACTACTACATTTTGGCCTAACTGTGAATCTCTGTCACCATAACATTAGTGTTGTGATGTCACATGTTGTGTGGAAGAGCAGCTGCACCTACTTTTTACCATGCACTAAGGATATATTCCATGTCTCCTTGTGTGTGCAGGCAAGTGTACATGGCACGAGAAAAAGCAACCGGGGAAGTTGTAGCACTGAAGAAAGTGCGTATGGATAATGAAAAAGAAGGGGTATGGCATCCACCTTCTCTGTGCATTCTCTGGATCTGTTTGATCAGTGATAGCCATATTGGCAATTGTCTTGGTGGACTTCTTGATCAGGTTGGGTTTAAGCAGTGTTAGGTAATGAAAACTGCCTTTTCTTCTTGGATTTGGCAAGTGCCTACAGAATGTCTCTGATTTTTTTGTGTAATTAAGTACACACAAATGGGCCCAGGATACTTTGACTTGATTGCTGTTCAGGTTTCTTCCCACATGCCTGCATTTTAGCTGTGAATCTGGTCACCTTGACATGATGTATCCATGATTGTTGTACTGATATAGCAATTGGGAATTTTTTTTGGGTCACACAGTTTCCAATCACTGCAATACGAGAGATCAAGATCCTGAAGAAGTTGCAACATGAGAATGTGATCAAGTTGAAAGAGATTGTGACTTCTAAAGGTTTGTTCCTTTTGATGAAGATTTTGTCCTGCAAAAAGGGGTAATCCAAAGTTTCATCGGATGTACACTGGGGTCCAATCTGTGCATTGGCATATTGAACGGATATCAAATGTCATATCTAGTTGAACTTTTCAAATGCCTTTCTTCAGCCCTACAATCTGAAAGTGTTGAATTATGTCCAATTGAGATAAAGCTGCCTTGCATTCCTGTTCTTTGTGAAAGTTTTATGGATCCCTGCCTTGCTCATCTGGCCATAGGCTCTGCTATTGTTAGACTTGTGGTGCTGAGCAATGCGGAAGAAGGCCAATTTTGTATGCTTCTGGAATTCCATGTTTAGTAAAGTATTGATGTTGATGCTGTTGGTTGCAACCAGGACCAGAGAAAGAGGACCAAATAAAGCCAGGTAGGAGTCATTGTCCACTCCTTTGTTATCAAGTTCAATTTTGTCTGATTTTATGTCCTTCGTGCTACCATTTCTGTTGCCTTCATGCTAACAAAGGGTGTGGAATTACAGGGGAAGCCAATAAGTTCAAAGGCTCAATATACATGGTGTTTGAGTACATGGATCATGATTTGACTGGTCTCTCAGATCGGCCTGGAATGCGCTTCTCTGTACCTCAAATCAAGGTTGGCTTACAGTCGGATGAATTGGCAGTGTCCATATATCCTTTTCATTTCATGCCTTCACAGGCAAAAGTGTTCTCAGATTTGTTTCATGTGCATGGAGGGTACAGTGCTACATGAGACAACTGTTGACTGGCCTCCATTACTGCCATGTCAATCAAGTTCTCCATCGTGATATCAAAGGTACTTCTCACTTTCTTTTCTGTGCTCTCATCAGTATCTTATTGATTTATTTTCAGTTTCCTACAATGGGGGTTTTTTGTTACCATGTGAGAAAATCATTATGTTTGTTCATCTCCTTCACACGCTCATTCATATCTGTAAATGTCCAGGCTCAAATTTGTTGATCGACAACAATGGAAACTTGAAGCTTGCGGATTTTGGGCTGGCAAGGTCATTTAGTAGTGATCAGAATGGCCAGCCACTGACAAATCGTGTGATTACACTTTGGTATAGGTATGTTTTGATTTCAGATCATCCACAAATCCATGTTGTTGTATCACAGGTCCCTCCCTGATTTCCCCCCCCTAAGATTAGAGGGTCTGATTTGCAACCTCTGTACAATATCATCTTGAAGGCTGCCTGGGAGTGAATCTGGATATGTCATGACTTTTGCTTCTTGCTGCTCACTAGCTGACAATTGTTGCTGACTGGCAGGCCTCCTGAGCTCCTGATGGGGTCCACAAGGTACACCCCAGCAGTGGACATGTGGTCTGTTGGTTGCATCTTTGCAGAGTTACTCCATGGCAAGCCCATTCTTCCAGGCAGAAACGAGGTTTGCACACTATCTGAGTGTGATCTCAATGTGTGGCATGTGCCCCTTTTATCTTGTCCCAACAGATAGTACATCTCTGAACGCAGTTCATCTATCCAATTCTTGTGAACCTGAATACTGATATACAAGCCAAAATACCTAAGGTTTTTCTGTGCATAGCTATTGACTTGTTTTTGGAAGATGTGTTTCTGATAGAGATTATTGTGAAAGTTGTCTTTAAAATTGGGTGCATTCCAATTTGTAGTTGAAAAAGGTCAGATGTGGGTTACAGGTGCAATTCTGTGTTGTCCATATGATGTTCACTCCATCTTAAAGGCAGGCCTTTGCTGAGAGCTTATTATGTTTTGCACAGTGTACTGCAGGGTTGACTCATGTATGTTTGACTTGGCACTTTCATTTCCATTTCATAAAAATCTGCAGCAAGAATTGTTGGTACTCATGCTATATACTGACAGTTAATAGAACACAAAAATGTTAACAGTTTACCCTGACAAAGTCATTTTGGATGTTTGCAGACAGAGCAAATGCAGAAAATTGCAGACCTGTGTGCGTTTCCTGATGAAACAAATTGGCCAGGAGTCAGTAAGCTGCCATTTTATAAGACTCTCAAGCCAGACAGGCCTACCAAGCGACGAGTGAAAGATGTTTTTAAATCGTATGCGTTTCTCCTTGGTTGCAGATCAACATCTTATGGTTATGTAGTTTCTGTATTCACACAGGTGTACTTAGCTGTCCAATAGCAATGTAGAAGCTTTCTTCTGTAATGCTTTTGGGTTCCGGATTCAGGCTGTCTTGTCAAAGAGATTTTGGATCTTGACTAGCCAGCCAGATTTATTTCACCAGAAGCATGAGTGACTGAGTGGTTGCCTCCTTGTTTTTTGACAGTTTTGACCGTCATGCGCTTGAGCTCCTGGAGCGCATGTTGACATTGGATCCTGAATGTGTAAGTGGCTGTTCCTCCCCCTCCTTGACCACTCATGACATTGCAAGTTCCAATTGCCCATTATGGTGTAGGATAACATCTGAGGAGTGGGGCCTTTGTGAAATAAGCGGCCCACCTGAGGTGGAGCTGAGGGGACGCTTATTTTGGGAACACTCTGCTTTGAGGGTGTTACCCTATGTAAAGCACCAGCAGGAAAAAGGAAATTTGTTTTATTCATTTGATACCTGGCAGATACTGGAATAGAAGAGTCCAGGTGTTTTGAAAGGGGAAATGGCCCACCTTTTGCAGGGGAAAGTTTCAGCTTAATAATATGCCCTCCAGATACACTAGAAATCTTCTGCTGGTGCTTTACATTGTCCATATTGTATTTAGTCCAGGTCTAGCCTCTACCTGGTATCTCCTTCTGTGTCTTGGTTTGTGAGCTCAATGGCATTGTTTATGACAAATGTCAGTGTCTGTACCTTCTCAGACATATCTTCACTGTCACATTCTGTATAATCTGGGATGTGCAGAGAATTTCTGCAAAAGATGCACTGGATGCTGAGTATTTCTGGACAGAGCCATTTCCTTGTCTTCCCAGCAGGTTTGTTCTCACTATCTGATTTATGTCACCATTGCACCCCCTTGTTAGTGCATCACTCAGCAGGTGTCCATCTTCAGCCATGTGTCATCCTTCAACCATGATCATGTCAGTCTTGGAACTCTTTAACTTGAGGTCAGGAGTTTGTGAAGATTATTAGACAGATGTGTTAAACAGTTTGGATTTGTGCATTGCAGCTTACCAAAGTATGAAGCTTCACATGAGTACCAAACAAAGAAGAAACGGCAGCAGAAGCGGCAGCAACAAGAGGAGGCTGCCAAGCGCCAAAAGACAATGCACCAGCCACCACCTCCACATACCCGACTACCACCCATCCAGCAGCAACAACATATACCTGCCCTTCCTCTTCGGCCAGGTCCAAACCAACAAGCTCACAGTCTAGTCCAAAGTACGCAGCACTATGGAAATAACATGAATAGGGGAGCTGGTGGTAACCAAGGTCAAGCTCCAGGAAGTGGACGACTGCCACATGGAGGGTCAAACTTAGGAGGTGGATATGGACCAAATTGGGGGGTATCAGGTGGAGGACCAGGCTATGGAGGGCCTGTTGGAGGGTATACAGCTCCAAACATGGGGCCACAAGGTGGAAGAGGTTACGGGGCTCCTCCTAGTGCTGGTGGCAGAGTCTCTCAAGGGGTCCCATATGGTGGAATGGGTGGGAACCGGGGACCTTCAGTTGGTGGTTGTGCACAGCAGTTTGGGTATGTTTGAAATGTGTCAAAGACTAACCTTCCAAGTATTTATTGTGGAGTTTTCACTGCAATCTTGTAGATATGTTTGTGTTTGGATATGTCAGATGTTGGCACTGTTAAGGTTTGTGTTAAGATTCATAGACTAAATTTGTGTTGGAAACTTGATTGGATGCATTCCTTGCAGGTCAATGAATGGTGGTGTCTCACAGCAAACTGGGTATGGTGGCCAGCCATACATGCAACAGGTGAATGTCAGACAATGTTAGTTTTGTGCATCAGAATATTACATGCAGTTGTAGGAATTGTTTTGAATTGGGTTTTCCTTACCTGAGGTTAATACACTTCTGTGTTATGTAATCCAGCCAACAGCACAATATGTGGACATTGATGGGGCTTATGCAAATGCATCAAATTCTGGATTCCCACCACCGTCTCCACACAGGCCCGATTATCGGCAACAACCACACTAGCTCACACTCTATTTGGTTATAAGTGATCTTCAGATAAGGTCCAGTTAGAGTCAGGGAGGTAGCAGAGAGCTTTTATCTGTACATTAGTTACTTCTACAGCATCTGCTGATGAAAGAGAATACCATCCTCATTGCTTTTTTCCCTACAATTTTAATGTGATTTCAAATTTTGTTCTTGCAGATAGGTGAAAGCTTCAATTTTAAGATGGTTTATGGTGTGTTATCATATGAAGGTTGTCTCCATCAGCACACCTCTAGTGAGACCAGAGTCACTGTGTTGAGATACCATGATATAATGATATGTTTACCATGAGTTCTGTGCTTCTACAATTTCATGTTAAGTTTCCATCAAATTGGAAAGTATTCTTTGATTGACCCTACAAAAGCTAAATGTTAATACGCAAGTTTGGGGTCTATATATAAGATATGATGTACAAAATTTAGGAGAACTTATGAATAATGGATAAATCATCAAATACATGTGGAAGATGAATTTTTGTAACTCCATACATGGAAAGGACTTTGTGCACATACCAGCAAAATAAGGAGAGCAAGCCCGTGTCCTTTGAAATTCAGTACTGCATACCTTGTAGAACACCTACTCTTTGAAAGATGTCATAAAAAATCTAATCTGCAGTCTCCAGCAAAATAGCCTACAGAGCATACCACTGTCCCTTAATTTCACCCCTGTTCCTCAATCACAATCTAGTTTTTGTGTTTGTCCGCACATGTTGATGACTAGTGGAAAGCCACATTTTACCTGCAGCATACTGAAAAAAATGTGACTGCAAAGGCTGCCACTGTACCTAGTGAAAGTACAAAAAGAGGATGACATCAGGGTTCAGGTCTTAAAAACATTTGCGATGAACAATAGGTGGACCAGCCTCATCATACTCTGCTTTGGTGATATGCTGGTTCTGAGGAAACACTACTTTGGCCAGGATTGCACCCCCCATCCATGCAGAATTCCGCATTGTATTCTCTGGCATATACTCTGGTGGCTGCATCACCCCACATTAAGTTAGAAAATGACAAACTCATCCCAAACATTTGCATCCATATTGAAGAGGCTAAGGTAACTTCAATTCATGGGGGAAACCATCCAGAACATACTAAAAACAGGACAGACCTCCACAGCCTATACAATCTTTTGAGCAAAGCATAATGTTGAAAATGATAGCACCTTGATCAAAGAAGGCCTCACTGAGGGATTTGCCAACAGCACTGCTTCCTTGTGGAATCGAGTATCCAATCCTGCAATGATAGACAGACACGACACTGTCAGGCTGCATGATGGAGGAGCAGACAGAAAAAAAACCTCCACAAACCTTCATATGTAATTACATGGAATCAAGCACAATTGCTGAAGTCATATTGCAAAATGAGGGAGATGCATGCACACCAGTCATGGTAGAGGTGCCCCCACACAACACTATGTTCTCAATCAGTTGCCGTTGATTTTCTGGAGGGTAACAGAGAGAGACACACCGCAGCAACTGTTCAGTTATCCCATCCTCCTCAGTACCCAATATTGAGGGGCGGTATAATGCCTCGCCCACAGTATACCTCTCTCTTCCAATTGAGATTACCTGTAATTTGCAAATAGAAGCTTGTTAATTCCAGAACACAGCAGTCTGATTCTCTGCACTCCATAAGACCCACACACAATGCCACAGTCAGCAACAGGAGTAGGCAATTTTTTGCACTTGAACATGGAAACTGTATGGACCTGTCCATCTGGCAGCGTATGCTCCACAGAGGGGCAAGCTTCAGCAGAGCTGTCATAATCAGATTGGTCTTCTGGCACCTCTGCATATTTCTCCTTGAGCATTTGAACTGTGGAGAGGTCCAAGCTCACATTTGGATTTGACTCTGAAAGCTGGCGTGCAAGCAGGGCTGTGAGGTCCTGGCCACCAAGCTCAAACCTCTTCACTGCACTGTGTTGAATGGCACCTTCCCACACAGGAGCAATATCTGGCAGTTACACACACACAGTCGACAGAGGGCCTTGGCCAACATACATCAGGGTTAGTGTCAGTAGAGTTGGCTTGCAAAACAACAGGAACACTAAAACTGACTGGCCCACTAATCACCTCTTGCACTTTAGAAATGATCCAGCTGGCAGTGAATACACAGAATCTGTACAATGGTCCAGATATCCATAGCCACAGATATCTATGAAATTCCAGAGAAATCTCCATGACAACAACTCAAAGGGTCTGTATCCCATAGCCACACAAGAATATTGGACTAAAAAATAATTCAGCAATTAGGCATCTGCGGAAAAACCTTCCTCAAATAAAGGCCTGGGGCACCAAAAGCATCTCAGTTGACAGAAATGCTTACTGCACTTCAGAAATGAGCAACCCATTGCCTTGGAAAGAGGTTGCATATATAAAACAACAGACCTATCTGAAGAACTTGCAAAGGGAACCAAATTATGGACTCTTGTGCTGTGTGTGTTTAAATCAATTTATTGCATAGTTACCTATCTTCCCATGTCCGATATCAACTGCAACTCCAGTGATGCGACCAACAGCATAAAGAGACAGCACTGCCTGCTCAACTGCATAAAGACCCCCAACATTGAATGTCTCAAACATGGTCTGCACCATTCTCTCTCGTGCTAGCTGGAAAAATCCACAAAGGTGCACAAATGAGTCAATAAGCACAACAAGAGATAGAGCAATCACAGAAAGATTCAAAAACCTGACTACAAAGAAGAGGAGAGAGAAAGAAACAGGAGCAATGCGACAGAATACAGAGGGAAAAGCAGAAAACCACCTTTGGAGTTAGAAGTGGTTCTGTAATCAAAAGCTGGCCCTCGTTGCCAGCCTCCCAATTGAGGCCTGTGTAGAAGACATAGTGCCATAAGTCTTCCATGGCATCCCAGTCTGTAATCATTCCTCTCTCAACAGGATGCACAATTTCTCCTATGGCTCCTGCTTTCTTCTGCTTTGTGGCTCCATTGGCTATGTCCAATTTATCATCTGCCACTCTTGTCATTATTGTTGGAAGTATCTGTACAAAAATGAGAAGAGATGAGATGAGATTTCCACCACCGAACGAATTCTCATAAGAACGTCAAAACTTTGATTCTAGCCTCTCGCTGTTATGAAAGGGCTTCACGAACTCTACGGTTTCGAAAGCAGAAACAATGAACATTTTCCGAGTTCTTCTCTTCCATCGCAATACACCTATACATTTCCAAAACAAAAATCTCCACTCTCTGCAACAGTTACTAGAACCTAACTTTCAAAACAGTGGGAAAAAAATGGGAAAAAACCGGCACAGAGTCGAGAAAAGCAATAATCAAACTCAGACGTGAAGAAGAAGAAGAAGAAGAGGCTCAAACCAGCGAAGGATCTTGATCAGGGTAAGCAAGTCCCGCCTTCAGGTATAACGACCCTGAGTCCACCACGGCTGCCTCCATCCCAGCCCTCCCCCTCCCCCTCCTTCACTCCAAACACCACAACAAGCTTGGACTTCCTCCTTACTATTTGGTCCAAAAATAAACAGCTACTTCATTTAACTTCCGCGAGCTTCTTCCACGTTTCTTCTTGCTTGCCGTCGTCTTCCTCCTCCTCCTCCTCCTCGTCTTCTTATTGCGCTTCTTCTTCTTCTTCTTCCTCTCCTTGCCTTCTCGCCGCTGCAGCGGAGCGCGCGGAAAAACCCTGCAACCGCGAAGAACCTCCAGAGAGAGCCGGGAACCCTAATTCCAGTGCAAGTCTCAATCGATGTCTCAATCCAAAAGCTAAAAGCCAAAAGTCTTGGCTTGGCCTTTGGGATTGGCCCTCGGGTCTAACCAAGAAGACTCGCCCACTGAAGGGGCTTAATGCAATCCCACTTACATAGGCTTAATGCAACTCCACTAAAGAGGCTTAATGCAATCCCACTTACATAGGCTTAATGCAACTCCACTAAAGGGGCTTAATGCAATCCCACTTACATAGGCTTAATGCAAATCCACTAAATGGGCTTAATGCAATTCCACTAAATTAGGTTAATGCAAACACTTCATATTGTTGGAAATGGGTGTAGTCACAATTTCTTCCCCCAACAAGTTGGCCAAAGGATATCGAGCATGACCAAATGGCCTAATGGTTATGAATGCACCCACAATCATTTGCAAGGCCATGAATTCCAATCACTTGGGTTGTTTTGGTTTCGCATTAAGGTTATGGCATAGACTAATATATTACATAGTGGCATATAGGGGCATGTTATGTTTGAGTCCATACATGAGTACACCAAACCCTAAACCCTAAACTTTTCCTTGGTTGCTCATAGTCACAATGTGTGCCCTAATATATTGGATCTCCACATTTCATCATCATCATATGTTCCCACATGTAGACAATAGAACTTGCTTGGATGATGGCAAGATGACCCTTTTCTCTAAGGACATCTAGCCATAGACATGAAGCTTGCAATGCACAAGCATGGCATCCCACATTTTTCAAGTGGCCCAAGACACCCATTTTAAAACCTAGGGTCTTTGAACTTCATATGCAAGGGGATGAGTGTTGTCAAGTATTAATATTTGGATAATGTTGTTGCGTAATACGATGTGCAAATATTTTATTTGTTTGTAATCGGCCTTTTCCAAACCAATTAATGATGTGCAAAAACCATGTGGTGCTTGGGAATGCATTGGGAACTCATGTTCTCACAAGGGAACGTTTGTCCTCATATGAGAACACATGTTCACATGTTTATGCACGTTCTTCACTTCCCACATGGGAACAAGCTTTAGGATTAGGAACCCTTGGCTTGTAAAAAGAAACATATGTTCCCATGTTGGGGAACATTTTTAAAACATTGAAGTTTTTTTTTCAAAACCTACATCATTTCATTAAAAATTATACCCAAAAAACCTGATTTTTAAAAAAATCTATAAATCTAATTCATTTTTAAAAAACCTGCATCACCAAAGATTTTTAAAGAATGACATAGGTAGTGGAAAAAAATTATATTAAAATTTTAAAAACCTATGTCATTTTTCATAGAAACCTATAGCAACATATACATACATACATACATACATACATATATATATACAGTGATGTAGATTTTTAAAACTGATTTTTTAAAGAACCTGTGTCATTTTTATTAAATATATATATTGAGTAAGCTTTTTAAGAAACAAGGTAGGTTTTGGGGCAAAAAAAACTGAACAAAACTGAGTTTTTTTATATTTATAAAACCTACATCATTTTTTAAAAAAAGTACATTGAAGTAGATTTTTTTTGGAAATGAAGTACATTTTGAGAAAAAAACTGGAAAAATATGAACTTAAAAAAGAAATTAATCCTATTTTTAAATTTTTTGAAAACCTACTCTACATAAGTTTTTTTTCGGAAATGATATAAACTTTGAAAAAAAAGAAGAATTTCGTTTATTTTCTTAAAACCTACATCAAGGTAGGTTTTTTCCCCCAATTCCATGTAAGTGCCACATGTAATTAATAAATTCTGTAATCAGCTGAACAAACACAAACACTAGAAAGTAGTTCAAAGTACTAGCTCTTGAAATTTTGAGAATTGCATTCATGTGAATTTGAGCTTATTTTTCCGAAAAAATTGACATTAATATATGATTTTTGGTGTCATGGGTATTCATTTAGAATTTATTAGCCTTTCACACAATGCTATTTTTATTTCATTTTATTTTTGAAAGTTGTTGAATTGGCTACAATCAACAGCAAAAGGGTTAGTGTATAGTTGGCCAATTGAGCCATTTTTTCTGATTAAATTTTTTTGGTTTAATATGTTTTTTAAAAATTTTATGGTCATCTAATTGGCTATACCATTGTTGTTTCGAATGCAAAATTTTGGCAACTCTATAGTTTTTTTTTTTTTCCCTGATAGCTATCGGACAACTCAAACATAGGCAAACTCTCCACTTTGGCAATTAATGGAATAAAGGGGTTGTTGCCCTTTTGCATAGGTGCATTGTTCAGAACTTCACTCTAAGCTTCAAACTAAAATCTATGCACAAATCTTTTGAATCAATTGCTAAGAGCATCTCTAGGAAAGCTCAATATGTGACCCTGCAAAAATAATTTTCACATCCAAGTTTAGTTATTTACTGTTTTGCAACCCCACCCTTAATAAAACTGAAACTGGGACAGCAAATAGGTGGGCGGGGGAGACTAGTGATAGCAAACCACCTGGACCAATCATTAGGATGGACCGCCAATCAGAAACAGTGAGCAGCAGTCAGATCGTATTTATTACACTCTTTTCTGCAGGTGCGCAGGGCTGCTGCTGTGCCGTTTACCAGTCACCGCAAGCTGTGCAATTATGCTGAGCCAAAACCATTTTCCTAAGCCAAACCGGCATATTTTGACTTTTCTTCATCCAATTTGACTCTAGAGGATCACACATACCGAGCACCGCTGGAGATGGCCTTGAGTGGTAGATGAGTAAGTCAGTCTTGGCGAGTTGAACCCTAATCTTCTTTAAAGAGACTTTGCCCAATGCATAGCAAATGTTCCTTTCACCCACATCCCAACTCAACCCCCAACCAAGATACAAGCAACAAAAAAAATGTAAAAACAAGAAGATACAAGAAAAAAAAATCTCCAAGCCCCACTCCTTGCTCCATTAGCTACACTCCATGTACGTTTGTTTGGTCAACAATGAGCTAACAAGGAATGGATGAAACTTGAAATACAATGGGGAGGAGCTTGTTTTCATCCTATTGTGACCCACCCTCTTTCCTTTTTCCTGAGCGCCTCCACTGCTGCTCCATATATTTTCACTCATCCTACCTGTACAACTACTATAATTACCTCAAACTTTGCGCATTAAATTTCATACCCAACCCAGATTGAATAAAACTTCCGTAGTTGGCAGACCTCACTCAAAGAGGGGATAGGGGGGTGAAAGGAGGTCCAAAGACAGGGTGAAGACAGGGTGACTTTAAAGGAAAACTCCAATATATATATAACCATGACTTCATCATACAACCTAATCATAATGATATATTTACCAAAATAATTGTGAATCATGAGGAACTTGTGGCATGTTGGAAAAGATGCATAAAAATAATCAAAACCCAGAGAGAGTCAAGTGCACTTACTTACTTACTTACTTACCAGCAATGGGTTTTCCATTGAATGTGGGGGGGAAAGCTGGAATTGAGGCTGAATTCTGGAAGAAGCATTGAGCATCATCATCAAAGGCTACATCAACAAGATGTTGGAAAAGATGCATAATAATAATGCATAATGATGGTAACCCTAAAAACCCAGTGAGTCAAGTGCACTCTTTACTTACCAGAATAGCATGATGATGATAACCATAAGACTTTGTCACCACAAGCTTTCATTCAATGCCTCATTAAGAAGAGAGCCCCTGGCTTTCTAGTGTAGGAGATTCTAAAAAACCCTCTGGACAAAAGCCTTATATCCTGCAGGTTAAAAGCCTCTATCCTTGGGTTGCAAGTAGCCCTTACCTAAACCAGCCCTTACCCTATGTATAAAGTATATAAACCAGTGTTGGCTGGGTATCTAGTTTTTTTTAGAACCTCCAGATCCAGTTATGACACAAAAAACTTAGTAAAGACCCGATTCTCCGTATATTTTTTAATATATATATTTTTTAAAATTTGGGGCAGATTTTCATTTTTTAAACAAAAAATTGATCGATTTTCACAAGGTTGATTCTCACAAATTTGATAACCTCAGCTATCTTTGGGTGGTTCTCAAAAACTGGTTATGCCTTTTTTTTTAGGGGTCAAAAAAAATAAAAAATAAAATCAACTTAATATTTCTGTTTTAAAATATTGACAAGGTGTCAACAATTGTCATTTTACACATTTAGAGTTCAGAAATTTCATCAATCTCAAAATCATGTTGAAATTCTTCTAACTCCTTTTGTCTTAATAAATTCTATTAAATTAAATGGAGATTTGCATCCTACTTTAGGGTCATTTGGCCAATTCTTACTCAACAAAATTAACTTTTCTAAATTTTCAATTTGCAACTTACATCTTTTGAGATTAATAAATATTCATGTTTAAAAAAAAAAATCTTTTTATTTCAATGTGTCATTCAACAATGCCTAGATCTTTTGGACATGGAAACTAATCATAGGAAACATTGCTTCATGTTTCTCCCACCATTCAAAAGGACATTTGATGTCTTTAACAATTAGTTGGTAATGTCTAAGAATCAATAATTCCCTCTTAACAAGCTCCTCTACTAGGTCATTTGTATTTGCAGTCTATTCAAAAAATTCAAACTACAATCATGATTATAAAAAATTTGATCGACAAAACTTCTCACTGAAGGATGCAAATGTTCATGGCATTTTACCAATATAGCATATGAGACTTATTAACATATCCCTATATAACAACTCCTTGGTCCCTTCCAACAAATGAAAACATTATATGAAGGCTTTTAAACTTAGGATCCAGCATCAAGAAAGTCAAGAAAATTTTTGTTTCTCTTTTCCTCGTATTTCATTAAGAATGAGGAAAATAATTTAGTACACCACAAACCTCCATTCTAATATTAAAGGCTAACAAAGCTAACTCATTAGCAAGGCCAAATTCATCTTCCATTAAACTTTCAAAAGAAAGCAAAAGTTCATTATTTTCTAGTTTTAAACTCAAGGAAATTATATAATGTTTTCTTTTCTTCGTATTTCATTAGGAATGAAAAGAAAAAATCTAGTACACCACAAACCTCCATTCTAATATTAAAGGTTAGCAAAGCTAACTCATTAGCAAGGCCAAATTCATCTTCCATAAACTTTCAAAAGAAAGTAGAAATTCATTATCTTCTAGTTTTAAACTCAAGGAAATTATATAATGTAATGCATCACTAAGCAACCAATGTTCATAGGACTAATTTAAAACACAAGTAATGATAATGGGAGAAAGATAATCCACAATAGTTTGAGAAATATGTCATGTTAGAGGAGGTGGCACTTGTCTAGTAACCCTCACAACAATTTGTTAATTGTAGCAAAACACAATAGGTACTTGAAATTGCAATGCCTTTTGAAACATTATTATTTTACTAACAAACCTGCAAAATAATAACAAGAAAATTAGTAGCAAAATTAGATTCTAAAATATATTTGTAAAAGTTCAAATTTGAAAAAAAATCTAAAAATAAGTAATAAATGATACCTTGTTTTCATTAGTGTGTTTAGTTTTCTTAGACATAAACCAACTTCAACACAAGCTTTCTCCAACTTCTACTTACCATTCCCAAAAAAATTAAGCCAAATGATGCACTTTTGCATATTTACATGTGTAAATTTAGTAGAGATATATTTGAAACTTCTACACTTTTTTTCATATGTTGTGCCATATTGACATGCACTAGAAAAAACATGACCAAAATGACTTCCCTAAAAAATTTCATCCAAACCAATAGATTCACAATTAACAATTGATTTCAATGCATTGGTCATTGTGTTGAACTTAGAGCTCTTATCTTTGACATAAGCAATATTTTTTTCCTTAACCATACTTGTCCAAAAATTTTGTCAAACTTCAAACCAAGGCCTGCCCTATAGTTGTTGTAACTTCAAATAGTCCAATATTAACATGTTTGGGCTGCCAATCATTTCCCAAAAAGTTAATGACCCCACATCATACGCCACTTTGGACATTCAAAAATCAAAGCAAGTAGTTGCAAAATGACATTATGCTAATGTTGGAACAACATAAAGTTGTTTTGTTTGTTCACTAACCTTGGTAATATGTCTTGTGAAAATTGCTTTCTAAAAGGAAAATCAATTCTTGGACATAGATGCAAGGCTAAACGTTTTCAACCACATACTTTCCACAAATTACATTGAATTGTTGTTTTTCATAATCAAAAGACCAAGATCTTCTAAAAATTGTTTTTGTTAAACATTATCACTTTTGAAAGGATCTTTCATAGCAAAAAAAAATTAGAAATAGAATTTCAAACAAATTTAGCCTATTTTGATGGCTACTTTCTTTTCTTCTTCTTTTCCTTTCAACAAATTGTTAACTTATACTTTGGCAACTAGACCATGATCTACATCCGCATGTTCTTTTAAAGATGTCATTCCGTTTGTTTTAGAATATAAAATTAACCTTCTTCTCTCTTGTGTTCTTGGATTTGTGGCATTAACTTGATTGTTATGACAAAGTATACAATGCATTATCTATAAGTTATCAAAGTCAACAACATCTATATTATCATTTACATAGTAAATGGCCCAACATAACAAAATTCTTCCATGAGGTTTCCAAATTATTTTTTACACATGCAATCTTTTGATGTTATTCTACATTATCATTTGTTAATTTTCACCTTTTAGATATTTGCTTGTTTTAATTTGCACATTGGGTTCCTTTCAAATCTTTCTTTAATTACATTATATATATAAATTTCACATGTTTCATTTGCACTAACTCTATTTTCATTTTCAAAAGATTAATTCATTGATAGTTTTCACAAGACTATTATAAAGTATGATCGGGAAAAAACAATTTCGATTCTACCAAACAATATAAAAACAAAATCAAACAATACTATCAAATTTTTTTAAAAAGTGAGAAAACATTTATTGTAAACAATTTTTTAAAAAACATTTACAAACAAGAAATTAAGGTAAGAAGTAAAAGCATGATCAACTATACATTTCATGATCCTTGTCAAGAAAAGTGTAAAGTAACCATAAATCATGTTTTAACATATCAAATTTTAAAATATTATTTAATTTAATGATCATTATGAACATATTATCTGAATTTATGTTAATGATATTGAAGAATCACATGTTTAAAGTAGATTTTTAAAAATTGCAAGTAGATTCTTTTTTTTATTTTAAAGTTGCCCAAAGAAACTAAGTAGGTTTCAAATAGATGAAATATTGAAATTTTAAACTTTTTTGATTAAGGGGCATCTAAAATTTACTTATGCACTTTCAACTTCTGAGGTAAAAATAATAATATATCAATCTTTTAATGTAAAAATATTTTTGAACATAATTCCATGAATCAAATTTTAAAATACTTTTGACCTATTTTTAATACACTAAAGTTTTTCAAATTTTATATACAACATACTATAAACTCAATATTGTGCACCATTATGGTTTGATAATGATTGAAAGAGTTTTGATTCGACTTTCTTGCATTTATGTGTAAAAACATGATTGCAACTACTCATAGCTACTTTTATTGTATATTTGATCATGCTTTCACCCTAATAAGAAGTTTGGGGTGGAAGGTTTAGAAAGTTAAACCACATTTTCATTCATTTTTTTTTCTTTCATCATTATCCAAAAGGAAAGGTTTGGAGTTTAGTTGTGGTATAAGGCTTTTATATAAATTTCATTAAATGTCCAATGTTGTACAATATTCAAAGTTCTTACAAACACACACAAATAGCAAAATTTAATAAATTAATTTTTTTAATAAAAATTATAAAATTTGGGATACCCAAATGACACCCGAGTAGTATCCAATGGTTTTCACTACCTAGCCAAACACTAGTATAAACCAATGATAATAGGTTCTTTGAGTTTTGACCTAGTTATCAAGTCGGTTATTAATAACGTATCAATTAGTTCTTGATTTTTTTTGATAATTGTTTAAATTGATAGTCACATGGTATTGAAATTTCAAAATCTAATAACCTACTTGGATGACCAAATTATCATCCAAGTAGGTTATCAATCTTTAAATAATACTAATACAAAAAAAAACAGAAAAAAACAAAAAAAAAAAAAAAATTTAATAAACCCTTATAACTAGTGTATAACCTGCAAGTTAACCTGTGGTTATTACCCAAATCTTTCTACTAACCTAAATAGCACATGATTTTTTTGATATTGATAACTTGTGTGATCTCAAAAAAAAAAACAAAAAACACCAACCTAGAAATTATTTAAAAAGCAACAACCAGCCCAACACTGGTATAAACCATGTCCTTACTTTAATACTCACATATTTTCCTACCTATCTGCTACCTATAGGACCCTAAAACCCTAAACCCTAAACCTGGGTTACCAAGGTGAAACCAGATAGAATATCAGTTGAGGTTCATGCATTACCCAATGGTCATAATGGGCATCCATTGGATGGTGCACAAGTGGGTGCTGGTTTTACTCTGGCTGTGTCAGACTTCTTCCATTTTCCTCCTCACTCCAGAGTTCTCTGCCTCTGGATGTGTGTGTGTGTGTGTGTGTGTGTCTCTCTCTCTCTCTCTCTTCCTTCCTCTCTCTCACTCTCCCATTTGCTGTAAGGAAGAAGAATGACATAAAAGCTCACTTTGGTTGCTAACATTCCCACCTACTCCAGGTTTACAAGCTGGAGTGAGAGAGTTGGACACCTTGTGTAATAACATGTCTCAGCCAGAGCAACACCATCATCAATCAATGCAGGTTCTTCTCTTCTTCTTCTTCTTCTTCTTCAGAAAAGTCTTAATGTATTTTGCCCAACAAGATTCATGCATGTGAGAGATTCAAGTATGTGATGTTAAGTCCTATTCTCCCTTTTAATCTACTAAATCTCATCCAACTGGTACCCATCAGCCATTCAGCAATGGGTACCATATCTAATAGACCTAATTGGCAGGCCTTGCTGATTTTGTAAGACCTAAGAGAAGCTGTTAATGCCAAGGAGTGGGCAGGGTTCAGCTGATTCTGGATGATCCTAGCTTGTCAGGGCCTTGCTAGGAGTCATAATTAGGTGGTCATGGTTTGATCAATTCGGGCTCCTAACTTGCTCATGGGATTGATTGCTAAGAGCTGGAATTGGCCAAACCCTGCCCACTCTCTATTACTTAATTGTCAAGATCTATTGCATTCGAAGAGTCCTCCCCCCCCCCTGCCACAAATAAGTGGCATTTGCAAGGGTAAGACATTAAACAACAAATCTCTTGAATGGTTTGTTGCTTGAGGAACTAATTTCTTTTTGCATTTTTCCAAATGAGCAATCGGATGCCCCTTTTTCTATATTAGTAGGAGAAAAGGTGTGTGCACAGAAAATCCTCCTTAGTGTTTATCCATGAGGTAAGTGCCTCAATCCTTCAGCACACAAACTACCATGTCGGCAGGGGTGGCAAAGCATGAATTTGTGTGCATCAGAAGGTTTGAACTTCAAAGCATTAGTAACGTCATGACTCATGACCCACCCACCTTCCATTGATTCTTTCTAAATGTGATTAACAAGTCATCTGTTATGGTTGTGTATTTTGGAGTCAAACCTTTGGGAGGGGTGGTTGAGGTATTGCTCTCTCTCTCTGTCTCTCTCTCTCTCACACACAGAGAGGGGGTCTGAAGGACAATTTCGAAACTTCAAAATTTTTAGGTCACTTTCCACACACCAAAATGTAAACACACACACAAATCTTGCTTCCTTGTAAACTGTTAAGGTAGCTACTAAACTCCATCTGTTTTGGGTCTCACATTTTTCAAACAAAACATATGGTAGCACATAAATGACCAAGGGTTTGATTTTGATGGCTGACTTATGATTTTCATTTAGTCAGCCCAAATAAGGAAGCAGTTCTACATCAAACCTCACATGGAAATTGATGTAAACCTGCCAAAACCTTGTTGTTACAAGGAAGCTCTACCTACTATTACAACAATGAAGATGTGAAAAATTAGATTAATCAAATTGTAGTTAGTACATAGCTCAAGTGTCCACAGTACCCATTCACTCATTTGCATCATCTATTAAATTGAATTTTCTGAATCTGAGGAGTTCTTTGCAATGTGATCTTCCTTTCTGGGTACATCAACAAGCATGACTAGGACCATCCAATTCTCTTATTTACTTACACTAAAAGACCAAATAGAAGGCCACATTAAAATATTTAGCTCCCATGCCTTCTTCCCGCACTTAAAAGTGTCAAGAAGAATCAAGAGCCATGTGCTGGACAGACATGTTTTTTTTGTTTTTTTGTTTTTTTTTTTTTGGGCTGGCTGGCTGGCTTGCTGGCTGGGTGTTCAAAAGGATTGCCAGAGTTTGTGACAGATTGGATCTGAATCCTGTGATATGAAAATCAGAATTGTCAGATTGTTTGAAGCTGACACACTCCCCTCCCACCCTTCCTTCTCTTCCAGTCTCCCTCTCTTCTCTGCCCTTTTTTCTTTCATGTCAGATCTGACATCCAGTTGGACGATTCCTTCAAACAAAATGGACAAAACCAGCCAACCAACAACTCCAGAGCTGCAGGTACTTTACTTACTTACTTCTTTGCCCACAGAGCTTCTGACAAAACCGGACTGGCAGTGATGTGTGTGTATGTGTGTGTGTGTGTGTGTGTGTGTTTTTTTTTGTGTTTTTGAGTTTGTCTTTCTCTCTATTTCTATTCACCGCAGTTGAAGAGTGTGCAACTTGATGACTTTCTTTTTTTTTGGGTTTTCTCTTCAGTTTTTCCACAAAACTAATCATCTATTGACAACCAACTCACAAGGTATACTACAATACCGATCTACTGCCACCGATTCCTAAAGCATTGGGTGCATTTTTGTAGTGTAGTTGGAGGCCACATTCTGCATGAAGTTTTTTTTTCCTGTATGAAGATTTCCAACAGATCTGTGTGATACCCTACAGATACCCTTCAGATATGCAACAGATCTGTGTGATACCCTACAGATACCCTTCAGATATGCAACAGATCTGTGTGATACCCTACAGATACCCTTCAGATTTCCAACAGATCTGTGTGATACCCTACAGATACCCTTCAGATATCGTGTTGGGTATGATGAAAAAAAAAACACAAATTTCAAATAAAAATCCACCCAGTGTGCTTTTACACTTGGTAAAACCCTCGATCATGGGTCTTATCAGAATCGGGCCCAAGCTCAGCTTCTGCCTTGCATGGGCCCTTATTCCAATAAAAAGCCAAAGCCCGATGGCCTTGGGCTTTATACCTTACATATATTCTTACCTCAATAGGTACCCACCCTCATGGAAGGCGGGTATTACTAGTGTTGGCTAAAACAAATTGGTGCATTCACACTTGATGTTAAGTAAGTGCTAAATGAAAATCTAGGTGGCATCCTAGGTGGCATGCAATGTTAAATAGGTGATAGCTTAATGTTAAGTGAATGTTAGCTTAACATAAAATCTTCATGGTAACTAGGTTTAAACCCTAAACGACTAACATGATGATGTTAGGGGACTCAAAACTAGAGTCCCTAACGCCAAGTGTGAAACGCACCTTTAAGGAACATAAACACTTCTGATAGCAAATGAAACAATAATGGTGTTTTGCTTTTTATTTTGCTTCAATTTTGGATGTTTAGGTGGTGCTAGCCTAACACTACTATCTGTGAAAGAAATCAAAAACATAGGATGAAGAGGTAGTAAGTAGTAGGTAAGGCCCTAGGCCAACCAAAGGTTTTTTTTTTTTACTTTTAAAAAATAGATTTTCTCGTGATACCCAGCAAGTACCCATTTGATACCCTCCGGATATCATGAGGGAAAAAATAGTTTTATAAAAATGATGCAAGTCATTTTTTTAAGAATTCAGAAGTTGTTGTGTAGTAAAGAAAAAACAATAAGGAGCAACCCTTGGCAAGCTCTACTAACCTACTAACCTCCTCGAGCTTGTTCATACTCCTTTAGTTTTTTATTCTTTTGTTATTATTTCATTCTTCTTTCTTGCTTGATCCCCACCGACCTATCTACTTGCTTACTTACCTACCTACACACCCACCAGATGCCATTGCGATGAGATGGTTTAAAAATTCTCCAGATTGCTGAACAGCAGCTTGCCTGCTTGCTAGCTAGCTTGCTTGCTTGCTAGATAGCTTGCTAGTCTGCTTGCTTGCTTGCTTGATGAAAACTTTAAATTAAAGTATCATACAAATTGCATTTTGAGTCGGTGAGGAGGAGGAGGAGGCTGTTTTCTTATGTGTCAGGACAATGAATCCTTTGGTCTGCTGCTCATTTGCACTATCCTCAAGCTGTCTGTGCAAAGATATTTGCTGTAGGTACATACATGATTCAAGTTTCTGTCAATTTGTGAGGTCCCACAAACTTTGTGGGTGTTTTTTTTTTAACTCTTCTGCTTCTTCTTCCTCTTCTTCTTCTTCTTCTCTCTCTCTCTCTCTTTCTCTTTCTCTCTAGCACTCATCACTCCTACTACTACAACAACTCCTGTTCACAACTATTACCTCACTGACTCATCAGAGTATAACTTCAAATCAACAAAAACACACAAAATAATGGCAAATAACTAAAGGTGCATTCACATTTGGTGTTAATGACACTCTAGAGTTGAGTCCATGGTAACACCATGCTAGCCATTTATAAGGACTTAAAACCAAGTTGCTATGAAAGTTTTTATGTTAAAGCTAGCATTCACTTAACATTGAGCTATGGTTCATTTTTAGCATTGGGTGCCACCTAGGATGCCACCTAGATTTTCATTTCACGCTGACTTCATCATCAAGTGTGAATGCACCATTATAAGAAGGAAAAAGGTGCGATGGAAAAAAGTTGTGACCATTGGTGGGTGGGTCTTTCTTTTTTCTTCAATTTTGGCTAGTGTAATTGGAGGGCACCTTAAAGAGCATTTTTTTTTTCCTTCAGCTCTTCCCAAGGCATTTCTAAAAAGCCCAGAATTTTTTTCTAGTTTTGCTCTGGTAATATCCATCCCACGATATCCATCCCACGATATCCATCCCATGGGTACTTGCTATGTACCATGAATTTTTAAAAAACAAATTGATGGGGGTCTTTACACTCAATATGGTCCTTGGCATTAGGCCCTTTTGCATACACCAAAAATTGGTCTTGGACCCATTACTAGGACCAAGCTAGTATGAGAGTTTTTAAAAAAAGACTCAATACCATCATCTATGGGAAAATTTAGTGTAGGGTAAAGTCCAAAGGGGAGGCCTTTACCAACATTAAAAATGTTGTAGTTTTTTTTTTAAATCTCGTGATAACTTGTGGGTATCCATAAATTTAAAAAAAGAAAAAAAAAACACCAATGGGCTTTCCAAAAAACGTAATGCCCACCTCTATGGGCATTGCGTTTTTTAAAAGCCCACCAGCCTAATATGTTATTTAAGGCTACCTACAACTATACTAAAAAAATAAAATGGCATAGGTCTTTATAAGATTACCGAATATTAGGACTAAGTTGGTATATTTAAAAGTCATTACCAAACCAACATAAGTAAGAACTATGGAGTTTTGGGAATGATGGAACACTTGAAGTCTTTTAACTTAGAACATCTCCACCTCTAAATTAAAAAAGGGAAGAACTTTGTTGTTAAAGAAGATTGCTAGCTTTGCAAATCCTATCTTCATGTTTTGCATAACTTTGTGACCAAAATCAAAGATGCTTTGAGACAAGGTGCAATAACACATTATAAATCGACCTCCAACATGTGCAAAAAAATCAACAAGGAGCTTGGAAATGAAATGGGAGGTGAGAAGACACAACATCTCCAAGTTTGTGGGGTAATGGGGGTTTGTCATCGCCTTGAATGATTTTTTAAAATCTAAATCAAACACATTGCAAAAGTCATTACCATTTTACAAAAGCACACACTGGAAGCAATACTACACGTTTATAAATTGTTAACTACTTTTCAAAATCACACCACGATGGCAAGCATGTGAGAGGATAGGTGCAAGATAACATTTATGAAATCAAAAATCTCGTAGTAAATAGATGGGGATGAAATATTTCTTGAAGTGGACAATTTGAACTTAAAGAAAATCAAATTAAAAAAACCTCAAGGTTTGAAAGTTGGGAAGGTTGAAAAATGAAAAAGTTCAAAGATTATGTTGCTAGGGCTCAAACCTAAGTGACCATAAACATGGTTTTAACAACGTTGAAGAAAGCGACAATTTTGAAGGAGCAAACAACCATGGTTTTGTTGACCATGATAGAAGACTAAAGTGGTCTCAAATGAGATGTGGGAATATTTTAAGTTGTGAAGGTGCAAGAAACTCCAAAAACTCCTATTACTCTTGAAGACAAAAATGCAAGTTCCTTTTACATTTCCAAGCATCCCAAGCATCACCACAATTTTGAACCTTGTAGAGACTATCAATAATGTACTTGGATAGACATTGGAAATTGGAGGCATGTTTCAACCTTGTACAAATTGTTGATTTACATTTCAAGGCAAGTTGTTGCCTTTCAATGCCCATAAATATTCAATGAGGTCATTTTCAAGTTTAAAGTGGCTATCATCTTCTATTGCATTTTTCCCATTCATGAATGCTTCCAATGCGAATCCTTTTCTGAACTACAAAAGATTGTGGTCTTGCCAAGCTACCTTTAGATTCTCACCTTCTTCATTTTCAATGGTCATGGAAGACCACACGTGCCATCAACACATATGTTATCACATCTTTATTCCATTATCTACTAAGATTTGCAATCATTTGAAATTTGGCATGGAGGCCCCCAAAACAATGTTCCACATCTTTTCATGTTGGTGTTTCCATGGTACGGTGTAGATAAAAAGGAGTTGAACATTTTAGGTGGCTTTTTAAGTATTTGGAGAAGATTTTGTGGTAGAAATATGGAATTAAAGGTGGGTCACATTATAAACTCTCATTATGTTATGACATTGGTGCACATTTAAACAATTCAATGGTTGATTAAAATACATTTTTAATTTGTAAAAACTTCTCACAAATACTACAATTTATGAAAACAACTGAGAAATACTAATTAAAAATAAAATTGTTCATGAAATTTTACACATACAAAAAGACAACCATAATGAATAGTCTTTTTCATAAAACTTTTTTCTTAAAATAATGATGTTCATATTATATGATAAACAATTTTAGCATCAATTCCACAAAATTTGGTGGTTTATCGTACTAAAATTTATGATATCATATAAAACATATTTCATTCTATTTTTGATTAAATTATGGAGAAATTTGAACAAATATTGCTAGTATTGAACATTGAGTCCTTTTCGATAAAACTACGTAGTGGGACATGGTTCCCAAACCATCTTTCAAAACACTTAAGACATTTTTTAATCATCCAAATCACAAAAAATCACCACAATTTTATCAAAAAGTATGTAAATACATAATGAAAAGAAATCCACCAAAAACATTATTTCATAAATGTAATGATTGTTCAAAGTAGTGTCTTTAAACTAGTTTTGGGGCAAGACATTCCTTTTGTGTACCCCAACCTTGAATAGACGCACAATTAGGATGTTTTGCCAAAAAAATTGGCCCCACTTTGAGATAATATCTCATATTTAATAAAGACAAACAAGTTCAAAATGTCATCGTAAATTTAGTTTCCCTATTGACTTTGATTGTAGTTTTGAACATTCGCACGTGTGCATCATGATTTATATCCTTAACACAAGGAGGATATGAAAGTTGTTTCATTGCATGATGCTTCTTTAGATTTCACTATTGCAATACTCTTAGCTATATGTGGTACCCAAGCAGGTAATGACATACTCCCATGGATGGTAATTCTAGAATATGCATTGTTCCCACAACCTAGCAAAATTGTGATTCCACTAAATAGTAGTGGGTAATTAACTCCAATTACATGCATTCATGTAATAATAGTAGGTCTTGTTCCACTCCGTATATGTACTAAAGGAATGTATGAATAAGATATTAGTATTTTGGGTAGTTCAAAGGTAATGGCTAAGATTTATTTCTATTACCTTTTTTCCACCTCTCTGAGACCAATTGTTCATTTTGGATTTGGATAAAGTAGTTGTCTTCTATCACCTCCATCAACTACCATAAAAGGTATTCTATTATATTGTAGAAACTTATGGTTGATGCTAATCTTTAGTTAGAATTTTAGTTGTGATGCATCTAATTATGGGTGCACCTTCAAACCTCTTCATTTCATTTGTATGAATATTCCAAAAAATATACAAAATGGAATAATAGGTTTTATTTAATAGGTTTTGATGGAACCACAACCTCATTGTCCACTATAAATGTCAAGAAATAAGTATTGCATATGTAACATGCTCACTATGAAAAGGTACATATGGTTGAACTCCATTCACTTCAATTGGAATACATATCATCTCCACATTTTTTGATCCATTATCAACACACGGTCGATAAATTGATCCATTAGTCATTTGTAATCATTTGTCATAGTTCATATTGGATGAACAAACATGTTCTTATTAAACGTCCTAATTTGTAGAAGGTACATTATTTTAGGTTGAACACCCTAGTTGGCTTTAATGCAATTTGTGGTTTAAAACTTCATGGGAATGGTAGTATAGATACCACCTTGGGAAGTTAATGCATAATCCTTAGAACATTGCAACAATTTCTAGATGTTGCAAGTGCTACTCTACTACATCTAGTCTAACCTTAAGCAATTTCACATGTTGAGTTACTAAATGCCTATGTCCAACCCATGGTTGTGAAGAACATACCATTGGTTGTACAATTGGGTACACTTTTGTATTGAAAAACTTAAACCTTTAAAACATGTGTCACCATATTAGGTTCATCTATCTCTTCATCATGTGTTACATACCATCAAACGAGTTGTGTTTTGTGGAAATAATATGATGTTATAGACAAGCAAACATGAATATGGATTTTTTTCATCTACTAGCTATGTCATTCGTTGGAATCACTTCCCATCCAACAAATATAATACTTGTTTGATGTGGGGTTTGGTTTGTTTGAATTCATAACCACATGTTTACATTTTGTTGTTGTGGTGATTCAAATCATTGAAGTGTAACTATTGGAATGTGTTCATTTTTTTTATGTGTGTCCATCACCCTTATCATTTCAACTTTTGAAGGATCTTGTTAGCATTAATGTAACAACTGATCACTTGCTAATTATGCGTTATGTTACTCCTTTTTGTTATAGAAAACATTATGTACCTTGCAAGTTGTTCATCTATTCTTGGAATCACATGATGATTTAGATGATGAACATTACCATGGGTGCTTGCAATATTTTTATTACAAGCATTCTTTTACATCTTATTTAGAACTTACTCATTTCTATCATCTACTTGATCTAATTGCCTTTGCAAGCTCTTTGCTACCATTCTTGATATGCTCACATAAAAAATTCAAAACCAATTTGTTTCAATGTTCACAAATCAATATCCTTACAACATTTTATCATTTAATTTGAATTTTAAGTTCATTTAATAACCTAATTTACATGTTTCAACAACAACACACTTGTTTTTACACTAAGCTTTTACAACAACAACCAAGCCCATAGGCGACAACACTACTTCAACATAATTACATGGAAAACACAAAAACAACAACTAATTACAAAATCCAAAACCAAATCCCCTAATTTTACGTTTCAAGGATGGTTACCAAATGGTAAGAACTAAATTCATATTTCTTGATCAAAATTTCTAGAAAAAATTACTAAGATTTTTCATACTACAAAATCTACAAGCATTTGAACATAAACAAGTACGTACATTTAGTCTTGATAAGTGTTGTTCTTGTAGGTATTAATCATTGTTGCAACCACAATTCTACATGTCATTTTATAATATAAAACAAAACCTTTACAAAACATCTCCAAAATCCATTACCAAAACAAAAAAGGTGTAAAAGCTTTTCAAAATTCTATTGAAAAACTAATGTCCAAAAAGAACAAGAAAGAGAGGAAATACTTAAAATTTTCTCCAAAACCAAATTCAAATTCAATAACTCACCAACCAACCACATACATTACATTCATCTTTATTAATAAGTGTATTTCCTTAATAAAAAACATTCACCATGTTTTTGTGCATTTTGGAAAAAACTTGTAAATTTTCTTGTCCTTCTCCTTCAAACTCTTAAGACCTTGCTTGAAGGTTTTTTCTTAAGATTGAGTCCAATTCTTGTTAACATTAAGTTGAATTGTGTCGATTTGGTTGATGGCATGCACAATAATCTTGTTAATCTTGTTTGGCATGAAGACCAACATTGGTTTCTTTTCAACTCATGTGCATTTGTTAAGTGTTCATATTGCATTGATTGTTGATTATTTGATACATCTTTCAAGTTGTAGAATTTGGATTATCATTGAAATTGATGATTGTAAGACATCAAGGTTGTTGGGCTTAGAAGCCTATGAATAATCATTCAAATTGATCAAAGGAACCACAAATGAATAAAGTGAACAAATGAACTCAAAGTGTTACTTTCTAGAAACTTTTTCCTTGATCACTCATTTGGAATCTTAAAATTAATGTTTTTGTAAATCCAATTGAAGTTTCAAATCTAACATGACTTGGGTATTCTTTTGATATAAAATTTGAAATGAAACCTTTTCATAAGTGAGTCCTATGTTGTCCTAAAATTGAATGCGTCCAAAACAATTGGGGTGTGACATTCCTTGTGGTACTACCCAAGGATGGGTTTGTTGAAATGTGTGCAAAAGAACTTTGCAATGGTTTGCTGAACATGAAATAAGTGGAACAAAATGGGTAATTACAAGTTAGGGTGTCATTTTTTATTTCACATTGTCAAAGCATATTTTATTCAAATGCCACAAACATATGGTAAAATCATCAATTTGACAAACCTTTTTATAAATTAAGATTGTGAACTTGAATAAAGATAAAATAATAATGATGATATTCAATATATGTACACCAAATAAACATTATGAAAAATTATGAACATTACAACCTATGTTTGTAGCTATTTTATGTCCCATGCAAATACTTTTTAATTGCATCGGACAAGTTTTAACAAACACAATTTCTCATAGTGATATAATAATGGATTTTTGACATGGAAATATGGACTATGGTTTAGGATATGTATTTCCATGCAAATGCACTTTTCATTATCATTTCACTTCAAGATGTCTTACATGGATTCAATATGTGAATCATTGTTTTTTTTAAAACATGGATTCAAAGAAATATTTACAACTTGTACCAACAAGTTGATATGGACTTTTGAATGATTAAAATTGAACCTTATTTTCAAAAGTTCCTACCTTTATCATTTTTTTGGGGGTTGATATTTTGTTTTTTCAACATGGATGTCAAATAGTTGTATAGTTAGGTTTTTTTTCATACTGACTTTATTAGTTTATTGATCACCACATAATCCCCACTCAACATTAAATTTGTAATGTTTCCCACTTTAGTGTTAAAGTATGCATTGTTTGGAGTGTTGTATTTGCCCAAATTGAATCAACTTAAAATACATATACCCAAATAACCTATTGATAAACTATTAGTTGATAATTGGGTATAACAACCTATGATGATGTCCAACACCAAAATTTCCATTTTTGAAAACATTTTTATCATGATGTAAATAATTGAATAATTTTTTAAAAATGTTTATTGATATGGTCACCATGTCATAAAAGGTTTTATGGGTAAGTTAGCACAAGTTTAAATTTAAATTTTTTAAAAAATTATTATCCATTACATTATATTCAAGTTTGAACAATGTTGGTTGGTTTTTTCCCCCATAACCAACCAAGTAAGGTTTTTGTGACATTATTTTTTATCCTACATAAGGTATCAAATAATTAGGATTTTGAAAAAAATTCAAGACTCATTTAATATCAATTTGCTTGTTTAAACAAATACTTTGGTTATTTATTTGATCCCACTCACGTGTTATGCATAAATGTTAATTTTGAAATATTACATGACTTCATATATGACATGATAACCACCTAATATAATGTCAAGGTTTGTTTTTGAAAGTAAGACTTATCCCAAAAGAAAAAAAATCTTTACTCTTGATGCATTCTTCATAATTGCCAACCCATAGGGAAGTACAACCAAGTGAAATGAAGTTCAATTTGGCGAAGTGCAACGAAATGAAAAGTGATCATTCAAAGGTTCTATTGTTTGAGGATCCAAAAACTTGTTGGGACAAAACATGGAAAGGTACAAGTGGGCTTTTGGTTTTCATCAAAATTGGTTCGTAAAGGTTTCATATGATATCTATAGAATGTACAAAAAAGAGGTGGGGTTTCATATAAGGTTTTTAGCCAATTTCAAAACCAATGGGTCAATTATGAATAATTTATTTTTGAACCCTTTGTCGATAACTAACCGACTTTTCAATAAGTGACATCAATTATGATGTGGAATGATGATTCATATTTTTTTGCAAGCATGAAAGGAGAAGATAATCAAAATCAATTACTTTATGGAGGATAATCATGATAGAAGGGTGGAGGCATTATCACCTTTTGGAATTTGTTGAAGGTAGCAAAATGGAAGTTTTATGGTTTGTGATTAAAATGAAAACTATGTGTGTGGGTGTTGTGTGGGTTTATGAAAAACTAATTATGGAGGAGATGTTAGATCTTGTTTTACATTTGTGGTAGTGGTTTTTCTAGTGTGTGATGGTGAGGGGAAGGTCATGAAGGAGGATATTAGGAAAAGGGGATGTGAATGGTGATGGATAGACATAATTAAATCCCACCTTGTGATTTTAATCTGTTAGAGTACAAGGATTGCAAGTATGAATAAGCTAGGCTATTAAGATGAATGTTTGTCTATTTGATATTGATGAATGTGTAGTGTATTTTTTTTACATTTTTGATGGTTTCCATTATGTCGAAGAATTGTAAATTTCACATATAGAATCAATTGTTAGTAAAAAACAAGTTTCAGGATGGTTGTGAAGTGATGAAAATCCAAAAGAGAACATTGAACATTTGAAAAAAATGTTGCCTGGTGATTGGGGGAATGATTTTCATTTCATTAATACAAAGGAGTCTCATGAATGAATAAAAAAATAATGTTGTGAGTTGAATGTTGGGTTGGCCTTGATGTCAACAAGAAGAGTAATACAAAAATTATGAATTATTGTAAGGTAATCCCAACATTTGTGACCATAAAACTCATGAAAGAAAAGTGCAAAGGTTTTTATCTTAGTTTTTTGAATGCAATGGTGCATATGAATTTTGATCAATTTCATGAAATTTTGTAACATTTCATGTTAGGTCTATAGCAATAATGTATGTTTGTGGTCCCAATAGTTTTACATTAGGAATAAAAACACACAAAACATAATAAAACCCGTTTTGGAATTTGTTACCTTCAGGCATGACTACTGTCCATAAAATAAAATGAGAACCTTCAACACAATTAATACAAATATACAAGAAAAAAACCATTGTGTTAAGAATGTCATTACCATTCTACCAAATGTTTTCAACTATCTTATAAATTGTCCCACTACAAACTCCTTGCTTTCACCAGACGGATGTTTGTTCACCATTGATGTTGTTTTCCTTGGCTACAACTACCATTTATTGACCATTTGCAAATAATAAAATAAAATAAAATAGAAAGCTACATTATTTTATATCAAAAGAAAACAAAATGTAATTATTTACAAAAAAAAAAAAAAAACAAAACCAAAAAAAAAAAAAAACAAACATAAAAAAAACCCTTATCATAAACAACACTCCCATATTCTCTTCCAAAAATTTCAAAAACATAT
>Ga0116231_10001785_pt1 | contig 44720 bp, 36 predicted proteins | sample S1TSphgellanicum_2_FD_89695 | JGI IMG/M metagenome (GOLD analysis project Ga0116231, IMG submission 89695) | Host-associated microbial communities from peat moss isolated from Minnesota, USA - S1T2_Fd - Sphagnum magellanicum MG | ecosystem: Host-associated > Plants > Peat moss > Unclassified... | reverse complement strand
TTCAAAGGTGGATTATATGTGTCCTCATTACAACAATGTTCTTTGAAGAGGTCAACCTTTCATCCAAAGGCAATTTTCAATATAAAATTTATAATAAAAAAGGGAGTGCATATGTGATCCAATATCTCCATCCAAGCATCCAACGTCCTTGAAGTGGACCGCAACATGTACAATATTCATCAAGCTGTGAATTATAAAATTTTGCAAATTCCAATATGTTTACAAACTTAACATTCCAAGAGCACAAAGAACGAAAATATAGGGATCCAAATTGTTTGTCCTTACCATATACTTCCCTTTTTCTCCATGTGTTAATACAACAAGCAGCTAGGGTGACAACAATTCCCAAGTACTGAAATACTCTACTAACAACCCCCCTTCTCTTCACTAACATGATTGTTATGTGTGGACCTTATACCTCTTCTCCACATTATTGGTAGCATTTCTTCCATTTAACATTAGGGAAGGAAGATTGCATTTCAATTTTGAATATGAATGGAACTCAACATCATCCACTAAGAAGAGGCTAGGCTTATACAACCCACATTGAATCCAAAAAATTGGTTCTTAATTAGCCACAAGAATGGTTTGTCCTTTGTAAAATCCTTGATTGAACTTTATTTTGTGTTGTGGTCCTTTCCACTAAGTTGACAATATGTTTAACAAATTAATTCAGTTTTGCAAATTAGGTAAACACTTGCAAGATAGTGCACCAAGTCATGTGAAGGTATGAATCATGGGTTAGTCACAATGTTTGAAAAATTGGACAACTTGCAAAGGCATAATGAAGAAGAACCATTTCCTCGATTTCAATCTCGACTATTGGATGGTGATTAATCTAAAATGATCTCATTAGTATTAGGCAACTAATGCAGAAGCCTTAATGGAAAGTTGAAACGCACAATCTCATATGTTATTTGCACTAATTTTTGCACCCAACTCAAAGGGAGAGGGATTCTACAATTTTGCTTTTGGGTAAACAACATAGTTGAATTTCAAAAGCAAATAAGTTAAGAGATAGGCATGAGGAAATAGACTTTTTCCAATTATCAACATTTCAAAAGTAGAATGAAGTTCATGTAATCATAGAAAAATCAAGTTAGGCGAATTTGGAAGTCATTCTATTTTTACGTTTTTATTAGGAAATTAATTGAATATGAATAATTTAGTTATGAATTTTCAAATTTAAGGCTATCAATTTATGAAAGGGCCATTTTAATTAAGAATCAATTTTTTTAACAATTTCAAAAATAAATCCAAATTTAACTTTAAACCTTATATTAGTGCATGCAATTGATAAACATGAGATTAAAATAATTTATGGTTTTGAAAACATTTAAAGTAAAGGGCCTAGGAAAATGATTTGGTTTTTTTTTCCTTTTTCCTTTCTGATTCCTTGAGGTGATTCCTCGTGGTACCACCCAAGGATACTTTCACCCTACACTTAACCGTAAGTTTGTGGAAATTAAACTTTAACTTCCAAGTTACAATTTGTCATGCTAACATGTGGCAAACATTTGCAAGTAACATGTATGTGGTGTATGGTCTTGTCATTAAGCATTTGTAGCTTTGGATCAAAGTTAATGACTTAGATACATTGGATGTTAAATAGCTATCAACGGGTCTTCATGGGATTACCTACGTTGTGGATCAAACATGGTTCTGCTATAGCTACAAAGGGGAGACCACATTAAGAATATTGATGTTCAATGTTATCTTTACATGTGCTTAGGCTAGTTGTCATCTATGTGCAACTTTCCTAGAATCAATCTTGTTTAATGCCAAAAAATTCACAATTTTATGACATAATTTTTGAAGTCAAAAAACAAAAGATTCCAACTATAGCGACTAATTGCATGGTGTTATAGAACATGTATGATGGAGAGTTGTGTGTTATATAACTTTCAAGCATACAGCCAAGGACCATCAATTAGTGTGCATTTATGCATGAAAAGAAGACATCTTTCATGTTGGTGGATATTGATGTGCAAGGAATGAATTTGTAAATTCATTTGTGTAAACAAATGTCTTTGTTTCACCCCTAATGCCCCTCGGTGCATCCCTACACTCCTCCACTTCCTAAAACTATTCTAACTCACATGGACATTGCCCGAACCATATGCCAATAAAATACCCATTTGAAATTTCAATTGCAGACTTACACACTTACATAAACTTTTCCCTCTCCCTTAAGGGACTCAACTCGAATGCAAACTTCCCAAATAGTTCAAGGCTTCATTGTCCAACTTTATTTGGAAACCCAAATGCAAGTCTAACATTTAAACTTATTTCATAAAAACGTCAAAGCCCCTCTTCAACCCTCCACCTATTTTAACACTCCTTTATGTTAGGCATCAACTTATCACACTAGGAGTCAAAACCCGGATTGACATTCAAATCCTTCCACCAATGCTGACATGAGGGCCACCCCATGCTAGTCCTAGCATGCGACCCAATTAGGTGAACCCACTTTTGGTCTCGCCCAAAAGGGCATGTCATTTTGTAATTATGTGGACATTGTTTTTTGTGCAAGATTTTTAATATGATTCTTCTATAGGACCTAGGTAGCCACATTTTCTCATGGACTTGATTCAAAGCAAGTACCAACTAAACACCAAACACCACTATAATTAAAATTGAGTTCATTACCAAAATATTCATGTTGACATGGACTAGGTAACTAGCAAAAGTGATAGGGTTACTAGACATAACCAATTATATGAAAACATGTATTAAGTAACTAGCAAGAGCACTAAGGTTACTGGACATAACCAATTGTATGAGAGCACCTAGCTTACAAGTTATGAGACACATAAAGAAGGTGAGACACATAACTAGTGACCAAGACCAAATGTGCAAAAAGGTATTTAAAAGATATGAAAATATCAAAAGGTAGCAAAATATGTGATCTAATTGGGATCTTTTTTCCAATGGCATTCTCCCATGTTAAGAGATGCTCCTTATAATCGGTGTTACTCCCAACAATTGGTTAGGGTAAACTAGCCGACCACCATAGTAAGTTTTTAGAATAGAAATGGTTGGTCATGGTTCAAATCCCCGATGTGTCTAAAAAAACTTGTAGCCCATGAGTAGGCACACCAAATGACATTTAAATAATCAATTTCAATGAAGGAAGTAAAAAGCTATCCACCCCAAAAGTAAGGGGAGTTAAAATTAATTAACTTATAATTTTTACCCAACAACCAATATATTGCATTTTATATTTTTACTAACGTATAAAATACATTTGTTTGAATGGAATATGCCATCTACAATGATTGGTAATCTAAGGCTTTGCTTAAACCTAAAACGTGAATGGTCAAATGCACCATGGTCACCAATAACCATTTTCAATTTGTGTTCATCATTATTTTCTTCATGTTTTTGGTTTCTCTCTCATGTCGAAGTAGCAATTTTCAAGCTAGGTTTTTCATGTTCGTCACATTCTTCTTCATGTTCTTGGTCTTTTTTTTCAAATAATAATTTTAGCCTAGATAGTTGTTGGTGTTATTCTTTTAATGTTATTGGTTTTTAATGCCATCCTTTTTGTGTGTAGTTCATTATCTCCTAAGCAACACCAGGTGTGGTGTTCAAGTTCATTGTAATCTTGGAGTGATCATATAGGAGCTCCACTTTTCTCCCTTGTTCCTTTTGTTCATAATCATGTCATGATCATTCTTGTTTATAGCCTCCCCCCTTATTCATCATTGTTGCATTCATTTTCGTGTGTTCTTGGTCCACCTTTTCAGCAACAGGCAAAAACTTTCCTTCTTCCCCCCCTCCTTTTGTTGAATAGATGCAATGTTAAATGGCTCATTTTTGGCAAATAAAAAATCCATATAAGTCCTTTTTTGGCTATTCTTGGTCCACCTTTTCAGCAACAGGAAAAAGCTTTCCTTCTTACCCCCCTCCTCTTGTTGAATAGATGCAATGTTAAAGGGCTCATTTTTGGCAAATAAAAAATCCATATAAGTCCTTTTTTGGCTGTTGAATTAACATAAAGGGGGAACTACATGTTGTTTAATGAACTAATAAAATTCATATGAAAATATACCCACTTAAACATCTTTTTGATACACATGTTACAGGAAAAAATGATCAATCTAACAAAAATTGACCCATGTAGAGACTTTTGAAAATAAGGTCAAAATTTTGATCATTCAAAAGTCCATAACTATATTTTGGCTAAAGCTTTTATAATGAAGTTTTCAAATGTATGTTTTTTTTTCTTTCATCTATCAAATATTGAGTCTCGATAAGAGATATATTCAAAAAATGACATTGAAAATTTCATGTGTATGGGAAGTGTAGATGGTTGTGATAGTCCATATATATATTCACTTCAAAAAGTCCATGACTACATAATGGGTGCACATTTATTGTGCACAAATTACATAGATTGTTTTTTATTAAAGTTTAAAATCTTAAACCAAGTTCCGATTTGGCATATAAATGGTTTTTAGGCATGTTAATGGAATGTTAATTCATTCCACCTTGTAAAAAATCGAATAGGGACACAAAAAATGAACCACCTAATCTTGTGTTCATCTTGTTCATGTTCATTATCATCCTTTTGTTTTTACTTTCCTTTTCACAACTATAATTGTAGACTAGGATTCTATAAATTCAACCTTTGCATGTTTTTCTATTGACCTTTGTTTTGCTCGATCAATTGTAATCCCCTCATCAATAATCCTTCTATTTTGCTTTTCTTCCCCTTCCTTACTCTTTGATTCCTTATTTCCTCTACATTTTCCTTTTCAATTATGTTCCTTTGTAAAATGTTCAAATATTCATCCACAATGAGCACATGAGATTAACTATAATCAACTAATGGTGCCTTCCCCTTGGTTTTCCTTAAACTTTAATGAACCTAATGTACCAGTTAAACATGAAACACCACTAGAATGAAAACTTCATTCAATACCAAAATATTAATGGAAACATGGACTAGGTAACTAGCAAAAGTGATAGGGTTATTAGACATAACCAATTATATGAAAACATGTACTAAATAATTAGCAAGAGCACTAAGGTTACATGACATAATTAATTGTATGAGAGTGCCAAGTTTACAGGTTATGAAACACATAAAAAGGGTGAGACACATAACTAATGACCAAGACTAATGTTCAAAAATGTATTAGAAAGATATGAAAATATCAAAAGGTAGCAAAATTTGTTTTAATGGGATACCCCATCTACAATGGTCGGTAATTTAAGGTTTCGCTTAAATTTAAAATGTGAACGGTCAAATGCACCATGATCACCAACAACCATTCTCACTTTGTGTTTATTGTTATTTTCTTCATGTTTTTGTTTTTTCTCTCAAGTAGTATTAACAACTTTAAAGCTAGGTTTTTCATGTTCATCACATTCTTCTTCATGTTCTTGGTCCTTTTTTTCAAATAATAATTCTAGCCAAAATAATTGTTGGTGTTATTCTTTTGATGTTATTGGTTTTCAATGCCATCTTTTTTGTGTGTAATTCACTTTTTCTTAAACAACACCAAGTGTGGTGCTCGGGTTCGTTGCAATCTAGGATTCATCATACAACAACTCCATGTTTTTCCTCATTTTTTTTGTTCATATTCATATCATGATCTTTTTGTTTTTGGCCTCCCCCCTTGTTCATCATTGTTCCATTCCTTTTCATGTGTTTTTTATCCATCTTTTCAGCAATAGGCAGAAGATCCGCTTCTTCCCCCCCCTCCTCTTGTTGAAAAGGTGCAATGTTAAATGGCTCATTTTCGACAAATAAAAAGTGCATAAAAGTCCTTTGTTTTGTGTTGAATGAACATAAAGGGGGACTACAAGTTGTTTAATGAACTAGTATAATTCATATGAAAATGTACTCATTTTGACATCTTTTGACACACATGTTACAAGGGAAAAAATGATCAATCTAGCAAAAATTGACCCATGTAGACACTTTTGAAAATAAGGTCAAAAAAAAATTCATTCAAAAGTTCATAACTATATTTTGACTAAAGCTTTTGTAATGAAGTTTTCAAATCTATGTTTGTTTTTCTTTCATCTATCAAATATTAAGTCCTTATAAAATATATTTTCAAAAAATGATATTGAAAATTTCATGTGTATGGGAAGTGTAAATGTTGGGGATAGTCCATATATATATATATTCACTTCAAAAGTCCATTATTACATAATGGGTGCACATTTATTGTACACAAACTATATAGATTATTTATTATTAAAGGTGAAAATCTTAAACCGTCCCGATTTGGCATATAAATGGTTTTATGGCATGTTAATGGAATGTTAATTCATTACACCTTGCAAAAAATTGCAAAGTGACACAAAAAATGAGCCACCCAATATTGCATTTGTCTTGTTGGTGGTCATTATAATCCTCTTGTTCTTGGTCTCCTACATCTCACAACTACAATTATAGACCTAGATTCTATAAATTCAACCTTTGCATGTTTTTCCCTTGACTTTTGTTTTGTTCAATCAACTATAATGCCTTCATCAATAATCGTCCTATTTTGCTTCTTTTCCTTTTCCTTACATTTTGATTTGTTAATTTCCTCCACATTTTTCTTTGCAATTATCTTTCTTTGTAAAATGCCCAGATATTCGTCCAAGGTGACCGCATAAGATTAATCATAGTTAATTAATGGTGCATTCCCTTTGGTTTTCCTTGTAAGAAGGTGGGTTTGTGAAAACAAGTTGTGCATCCTCAAAGCTTCCTAGGTTTCTATTGTTGGATTGTACTAATCATCTTGTTGTTTAAAAGTCAAGGGTTGAACTCTACATTGATGGTTTCATCCTCCAACTATTCCTCACCAAGGCTCCTAGGTAGGTCAACATTAAAACAATATTTTGGTTTTGATTGGTAATAAGAAAAAAACTCAGACTTTGTAGCCTCAATAGTTGTTGTTATGTTCAAATTTTTTGTTGCAACAATATCATCCTTTCCTTGTGTTGTATCTTCAAATCTACATCATTTGAATTGTTTTGCTCTTGGTCTAATGCATTGTATGGCTTTGTGATGTAGATCTCACTAAGTTGGGTCTTTGCATCCATAGCTTTGAGGTTCAAAAGCCAAACTCCAATAGCCCAAAATCGTCATATAAAAGTCCTTTTATTCAATGTTTGATCTAGTACCTTGTCCATCCAACCTACTAGTGTGATTTTGTTGGATTTTAAATAATTGTTCTTTGCCATTGCCCCATCCCTGTCTTTTCTAAATGTAGTCTTTAATGGTTTTGAAGCATGATACATCCAACAATTATAAAGTGTGAGAGGTGTGGTTAGGTAATGTAAACATATCCAAGCCAAAATCTTGGGCATGTTCTATAGCCTCCAATGAGACATGACAACCATGCCCATTTAAGATTAAAAGATGACAAATTTAAATTGAGAAGTCTCGCGCCCCTCGTACTAACCTCTTGGAAATTAAAGGAATTCCTTTGAATAAGGTTCAAGTCATCCAAGCTTTCTTTTGCATTGACATATAGTTGTAGGATATGTAGTTTTGGATGTAATTATCATGCAAATTTTCTCCTTTGAATATCTAAAATGCTAGTATAAACCCCCCACCATAATTGATTGTTAACCATTTGTAAAATGTTGGAATTGTGTTGTATACTTGTTGGGATCCTCACTTGGTTAACACCCTAACATTGTTTTGCTTCCTTGCTTGAATTTTAGTATCATTAAAGTTCCAAATGTGATTTGTGCTATAATTGTGTATAGTGTATAACATTTGCAAATTTTTGTAAGAGGTTTGGCAAGCATTGTTGGTCAAGCCATTGTAAGATTGTTTTGCAAGCCTCCAACCTTTCAACTTGCTTGATGTTGAATTCAAGGTGGCAATGTTTGAACCAATACCACCAACTAGCACTAGGTATTCCATTGTAAAATGGAGCAAGTTTAATTTGGGTGACTTCAACCATTTTCATCTTTAATTGTTGCAAGGTGATAGGCAACCCCACTTCTTGCATTGTGAGTACCCACCTAACAATGGCAACATTTTCTTCATCAGTTAGTGTCCCTCCAAATCTAATAGTTCTACTCCTTGTTCTACCATTCAAATGATTTCCAAGAAAAAACAATGGTATACCCCAATTCCTACTTGCCTTTGTCATTGTGTTGGTTCCGCTTTCCAGTACCTTCATTGGTTGCTTTAAAGCTGAATACTCCAACCCCCTTTACCAAACATTAACCTCATTGGGTGCACACTTGATAGCCCCTCGTGAAACATTTTCCCTCTTTGTTGGTCTCTTCACTCCCCTTGGCTGTGCACTCCCCCATCAGTCACTGCCCATTATGAGCCCTAAAAGCAAACATCGGTAAACATGCCAACAAACAAGAATATGAAAAAGAAGTCCAAACATTTTTTCATACCACACAAGGTTACCAAAACCAAACATCGAAAACAACACTTCACATCCATTTTCTGCAAAAAAATACATGCCCAATTTTAGGGATGGAGCAATCAGTCTTAAGCATTTAGGTGCACAATCACCAGATGGTGAGTGTTCTGTTGATTGGCTGGGCTATGCACTACGGTGGTAATCACATGTTCAAAGTTGAATAGTCATTTTGAGGATATTAATTTTCACATTTTCATCTATTCTGGGTTGTAACATTCATTAATGAGCATATCATTGTTTGGTTCTAGGTGAAGAAGTAAACTGTTATGGATTATCATGTGTTTGAAAAAAAATCTTTCATTTTTTAGCACAAAATCTTTAGAGGTGCATAAGTGCATTGGGTGCGCCCTCAACTCGTTTGCACTTTATCTTTAGACATCAGAAACAAAGGAGACAAATTGAAAGATCTAGAGCTGACTAACACACTAACTGCTCAGGCACCGGCCCGTGTGCCCTAATTGGTTAGTACAGGGCTCAATTTAGAAATTCTGATGGCTCCTGTCCAGTAACGTTGATGCATTATGGAGAGCTATTGTAATTCTATTTACACTTGTGTGGTGGCGTAGATTATGTTTTGGAAAACACAAGACATCAAGTGCACAGCATACTAGTCGTGTTGGATTGAAAATTCAAAAAGGGACATAGGTAACCGCCAGCCCAGCTTTGCCAGAGACCTTGGAGTTGTTCCTGGGCTACTTCTGGCCACTAGCTTGATGAGATGTCCAACCTTAATGTTGGTCTGATGGGAAAGTGTAGGGTAAGCCCCAAAGTGGTGATATTCCGGCATTAAGGAGCCCAAGACTTGGCCTACTCCCAAAATGGTAGGCATAAGATCCTTACTCTTTCCTAAGAGAGCTATTTACAGAAATAAGGTGCCCTCCACGTCCACTAAGATATTTCTGACAGATAGGTTGCCTTACAAATACACTAATATTTTTCTCAGAGTGCTTTAGGTGCAGAAGCATGCAGAAAGTCCAAAAGTCCAAGTTGTAGTACCCCGAGATTCAGAAGGTGGAGAGCATGTCCACCCCCAACATTACTAGTTCTATTTACAGGTATATCGATATTTAATGCTCAATATCCCCACACGTAAAGAAAGTCATTTCACCCAGTCAAAGATGTTTTGCACCTTTACATTTGAACCAATTATTGTCAATGACCAAACTCACAATTAAAAAAATCTATTTAAAATTATTAAAATGACCACAACATTTTGGGCTATTTTTATCAGAGAGCAACAGGATTTGCACTATCTTGCTCCAAAGATTTAATTAATTTAATCTTTACCGATGTGTGGTGAAAATACTTTGAAAGAACTGATCAGAAAGGTCCTCTAGAAAGTCCAAGTTGGAGTAGGTGAAGATTGAGAAGCACGTAAGACGCGGAGTGTGAGTGGTGGTGGGTGGCTGTGTATGTCCCTGCATATAGGGTGCCAATCAAAGCCAACCATCTTTTCTTCCGTGTTGGAGGGCAGATTCAATACCATTTCAATACCGGAGTTGAATAGCAGGTTCCTCAAGACTCTGCCAAATAATTATTTAATTTTGAAAATTCAATTTTCACAAACAGAGTATTCCGTAATATTCCAATAGATGCTCAATTTTTTTTACAAAAAAGAATTTCATTGAGAAAATTATTTTTTGACAATTTCAGCATGTCTAAAAAGAAATTAATTTTTTGCCAGACCTGCTATTCAACTAGGGTATTTCACATAATACTTCTATCATGTAGTGAGACATTCCAAAAAAATTGGCCTGTGCTAGACTCTTACATTGCAGCAAAAGGCCCATATGTCAGGAATGCCCCACTCCTAAGGGCCCTAGCTTGCAATCAATACAGGTAAGGCCACTAAAGTGTTACAATTTGTGTATGATAATGTCCAAGGACCAAGTCATTACAGAAATAAGGGACCTCAAGGCGGGGAGCTAAGGGGGTCCTGAATTACCATAAAGCCTTGGCCCATGGGCTTTACAAAACATAAAAACTGCCATCAATGTTATTTTCCTGTGGGATGTGGTGTGGGAAATTTGTTTCGAAACCAGTGGCCATTTTAAAGAATGAAATGCTCGCCTCCACAGGCATTACACTTTTTAAAAAGCCCATCAGCGATTTATGCCTTGTAATGTGTCCTTCAGATACACTAGGAAAAACAACCAGCAGTTTTTTCTGAATCCAGTAAGCTTGTCAGATGCTACAATTGTAGGGTTAAAGGTTAAAGCCTTCAAAAGACTCAACTTAATAATCCTGATATATATTTTATCATTTCAGGGTACACTAAAATGCAATAAATGTAACACTAAACTGCCCAAAGACAGTAATTCTTCCAAATCAAATGCCAAGAAGAATTCTTTTATGTAAGATTCTTTCATGTAAGGTGCCCTCCAACTACAGTCATGATGGCCAGGTTTTTTATGGTGTCAGAATTATCACTTGAAGCTTGCACTAAGAGCTATCAAAGTTGAAAGAGTCACAAAGTATGTCTCTTATGTATTTTTTAGAATTTTCTTTGCACTTTAAGTGTATTTTTCAAACCTGTTTTGCTACACTAAAACCTAAACCTATGTACCAAAAGAGTCAAAGTTTTAGATAAGCACAAGTGCTTAGAAAATCTAAAAATTGTTCTCTTAGTAATAAGAGGGCACTTCTTAAACCATTCTCTGATGAAAAGCATGTACATGCACAAGAAATCGTGAAACTTCCACTCTTGCAACTAGGTGGAAAGTGTGTAAACACGCAAGGAATTGTGAAATTTCCACTCTTGCAACTAGGTGCAAAGCGTGTAAACGCGCAAGAAATTGCAAAATTTCCGCTCTTGCAAGTAGGTGAAAAGTGTGTAAACATGCAAGAAATTGTGAAATTTCCACTCTTACACCTAGTTGAAAAGCTGGTAAACGCGCAAGAAATTGAGAAATTTTCACTCTTGCAACTAGGTGAAAAGCTCCTTCAACACATGCATATGGAACGGACGTAGTAGGGCCCATTCCACCTAGGGATGCATCTTACTTACTTACTTACAATTTAGCGTCATTAAGTGGGCCAAACAGCGCCCAGGCCAGAGCCCAATTGACGTTAAGTCTGATGAAGCAATTCAGATCTAACCGTCTGACATCAAAGCTGGTATGGCAAGAAGAGGTTGTGTCAGTTGGTAACAGGTTCCACCAGGCACTGCTGCAACATTGAACCAGTGTCCCCAGCCAATAGCTATCGATCCCATCACTAGTAGAGCGGGTCACAACCAAAAGTCGAACCAAATAGGTAGGGTGTTCTCAGGAAGCGAATTTGAGGAATATGTTTTCCATGCAACCAATGAGAAGCCGCCTCATGGAGTGAAGGGTCCTCCCTGTGGGGGAGCGGGGTTTTCTGATACCACAGTTCTTTGCAAGGGTATTAGCCAAGGTTGAAAATGGTGACCAATCATTTTGAAAATAAAAGTTACATGCAACCAATGAGAAGGCACAACATGCACCGAAGTGGCATCAGATTCTTTCTTTTCAAGTTTTTGGGGTTCCCACAATGTTCCCATCACATTCTCAATGTGTTCCTGTAGCATGTTCCCAATAGCACCTCACTTAATCCCTATGCTTTTGGCAAATGTTGTCCTTTCACCTATATAGGTAGGCCCAAGGAAGGGTCTCCATACACCAAAATAGAACCTTCTATTTTTGGGAGCCTCCATAGTTTGAGTTTTTATTTTGTGATTGGCTCATTGCAAAAAGAAAAACTTAAACTTTCAGAGTCACCCATTGAATTAATATAATGAACTATAGATAGGGGATATGGTATATGCGGCTCACAAACCTTCAAGGAAGGTGCTTAACTTGGGAGACAAATTACAGAACGATGCATACAGAGTTCTCCATCAGTGCTGGTTCACTCTGGCCCATTATTTATTCCCAGGACCTAATCAGAGCACCACCGTCTATCTTGTCAGGGGTTGTGAAGGTGGACCTTGGAAGGCCAAGGAGTAGACACTAGACTACAACAACAACTTCATCAGGAATTGCTTTGAGATTCTAGTTTTTTTTCTTTTTGGGTAGAGAAGAGGCTTGAGACAGTTCATCGGTGGGGTAAAGTTGTCTTTTCGCTTTGATCATCTCCCAGCTTTGGGCCAGCCTACCCTATGGTTTCAAGGATCAACGTCAAATCAGAGAGGGTAAGATACTGGAGTCAAGGTGTGTGGGATTGGGGATATGTTATAGGAGACAAACCCTTACCTGGAATCAAGAATCGAACTAATTTTATTTTTTCCAGCTCAACAGCCTAATTAGATCTGCAAAATTCCAGAAGGCCCATAAACTTCAGTCCTTAATTACCTAAAATTTTAAAAATTGGAGAAAATCTCTTTCTGACTTAATGGCATAGGTGGGACATGGTGTTTGCCAGTGTGACCATGTAGTACATGGTTAGTACAAGGCTCAATTTAGGAATCCTGATGTCTCCTATATAGAACCTTGATGCCTTAAGGAGAGAGCAATTGTGATCCAATTTACACTTGCTTGGTGGTGTAGTTTATGTTTTAAAAAAGAGGAGCCATCAAGTGCACAGCATACTGCTTGTGTTGGATTGAAAATACAAAAGGACACATAGGTAACTGCCAGCCCAGCTTCGCCAGAGCCCTTGGAGTTGTTGCTGGGCTAATTCTAGCCATACGCTTGATGAGATGTCCAACAACCTCGTGTCGGTCTGATGGCAAAGTGTAGGGTAAAGCCCCAAAGTCGTGAGAACTGTAGGGTAAAGCCCCAAAGTGGTCATATTCTCGCATTAAGGAGCCCAACACTAGGTGCACTGAGAAATGGGGTGCCTCCCAAATACACTAGGAAATTTCTCAGAGTGCTTTAGGGGCCCAAATCATGCAGAAAGTCCAGAAATAAGGTGCATTCCAATCCACTAGGAAATTTCTCAAGTTGGGTGAGAAAAGCCTGAAGGAAGAAGTGGTGGGAAAGGCCATGCTGGAAGTCCGAAATGATGATGAAAACCTGCCAAACTTTCCAGAAAGAAAGTCCAAAACTCCAAGTTGTAGTAGGTGGAGATTGAGAAGCTGGAGGGCATCTCCACCTCACATTGTTAGTTCTATCTACACATTTACATTAAAATATCTTGATGTTTAATGCTCAATGTACCCACACATCAAGAAAGTCACTTCAACGAGTGAAAGACCATTTGTTCCTGTACATTTGGACCAATAAATGTCACAGACCAAATTCAGAATACAAAAATCTATTTTTGAGCTATTTTTATCAGAGAGCAACGAGATTTGCGCTATCTTGCTCCAAGATTTAACAAGGATTGTGTCACAATGTGGCCTTGCCATTTAAATTGAAAAGCATCTTAAGGCAAAAGAAGAATTATAGAAACTCAAATATTTCACCAAGCAAAAATATAATCTTCAAAGAGTCCTCTAAAGAAAACCAAGATCCTTCAAGCTATTATAACTCTATAACTAGTTCCAAGTTTCAACACAAGCGAAAATATCATCTTCCAAACACCCTCATGTAAAATAGACCTATCACCTAGGGGCCAAAATCCCTTAATCTACTATACTCTATATGAATCTAAACATAATATCCTTGCCAATAAAATAATGTTTACTGATGTGTGGTGAAAATGCTTTGAAAGAAGTGATGGGAAAGGTCCTGCACAAAGTCCAAGTTGGAGTAGGTGAAGATTGAGAAGCATGTTGGAAGCTGAGTGTAAGCGGTGGTGGGTGGCTATTTATGTGCATGCATATACACGTCGAAACTCACCATCTTGTCTTACTTATTGGAGGGCACCGCACACCATTTATATACCAAAGTTGAACAGCAGCTTCATCAAGACTCTGTCAAATAATTATCTAATTTTGAGAATTTCATTTTGACAAATAAAATATTTTAGAATATTCTAAAAGATGCTTCATAGCAGGTTCATCAAGACTGCCAATTAATTTTCTGGAAACTGACATGTCTTAGATATCATCAGAGATGATGAACGAGTTTTGATGGTGTCAGAATTATCACTTGAAGCTTGCACTACAAGCTATGCAAGTTGAAAGGGTCAGATGTGTTTTTTATGCTTTCTTTCCACTTTTACTTGCACTTTGAATTTATGTTTCAAACCTATTTTGTTACACTAAAACCTAAACCTATGAACCACAAGCGTCAAAGTTATAGATAAGTATGAGTGTGAGGAAAAACTAAAAATTGTTTTTGAAGTAAGGAGAGGGCACTTCTTAAAACTTTCTCCGACAAGAAAAGCACATAAACACACAGGAAATTACGAAATTTCCACTCTTGCAACTAGGTGAAAGGCTCCTTCAAGACATGCCTTCGGAATGGACTTGGTAGCGCATTCCACATAGGAATGCATCAAAGCTGGGATGGCAAGAAGAGGTTGTCTCAGTTGCAGGCCCTGTTTCAACGAGTAACTGGTGTCCCGGACCAAATTTCCCATCACTTCTGGAACGGTCACCATCGAAAGTGGAGTCATCTATTAAATGAATCAGATCACAATTGGAACTTGCACAACAAAAAGTGAAATCATTAAACGAGCACTTGTCCCAGGCCAAAAGGTCAGAAAAATATTTAGTCGGCCAAAGGTCTTATGAAACTACTGCTGCATTCTTTTTTGCCCCGTCTACCCTTTGGCTCTATTAATATTTTCCCAAAAAAGTTGGGGCGTCCCCAGACGATTTCTTTTCCCATAACCTGCCACATCATGGATACTGAGTGTATATGTATTATGGGTACCTACTGAGGGTATATAATATCCATAACATATCCAGCAAATAAAGAAGATGCACCCAAAACGAGTGAAAGGTGAAAAGAGAATCCGGCAATATGGGCCAGTTCAAGTTTTTAAAAATGCAGCAATAATTCTGTACTGGTGCCATTCAAGACCTTTGGCAGATCTAATACTTTTCCCTTGTATCACCTAGGACATTACAGAGATTCGGTGAAGAGTTAGGTGAACCGACATCAAAACCCACTTATGTGACTGATATACGCGGTTCACAAACTTTCAAGGAAGGTGCTTAACTAGGGTTACAAATTACAGAACGCTGCGCACAGAGTTCTCCATCGGTACTGGTTCTCTCTGGCGCAATATTATATTGCCAGGACCTAATCAGACCACCACCATCTGTGTGTTCAGGGCTTGTGGGAGTGGAAGGCCAAGGAGTAGACACTAAACTACAACAACACCTTCGTCAGGAATTGCTTTAAGAAAGATTCTAGTTTTTTTTTTTTTTTTGGGTTCATTAGAGAATAGGCTTGAGACAGTTCATTGCAGGGGTGACGTTGCAGGATTGTCATCAGTCAAACTTGGGGGAGTCTCGAATCTTTTTTAGCTTTGTTCATCTCCCCCAAATTCTTGGTGGGGAGCAGACTACCGGAAGGAATTTTGTGGCTTTTCAAGAACAGCATGAAACGCCAAGTTTTGTGGCATATGGACGTCTACCTTCTTTCTGTTGAGTGTTGATTTGGCTTGTTTTTGTTCACTGTTTTGTCATTAGATGAACACTGATATTGAAGGAAATGATTAAACTGAACACAAAGTCATTTCCTTGGCTGAGCAAAATGTTGCTGGTGGATGTTTTGTTAGAGATTTCATGGTCAGTATACTAGAGCAAAGGTTCAAAGTTGAGAGGAAGGATTTAGTGATTGAGAGCGAGATTTTACCCAGTTTTTTCAATGTCACGAATGTGCAAAAGTGTGATCCAAAATGTTGATAGACCCTGGGTTAGTTTTTGGAATTCTTGGGCAGTTGCAACCCCTCTTAAAACGAGTGATTGATGCTGTAGAAATTACCTTGAAGTATGACAAGAGTTGTACAAAATTAAGTGCTCTCCTCTTGAGATTACAGCCTCTTCTACAACACATAGCAAACCAGGCCCCTAATCCGAGTTCGAATGTGAGCTTGGTGCATACATGGTTGACTGAACTAGAGACACGATTGAAGGCGGCAGAGACAACATTGAATAAATCCAATGAGCAACATCCAAGATTCGCAGCTCCTTGGTCTACACATCGTGCAGCCAGGGAAATTAACAAACTAACGGAGAGTGTGGAGGAGCTCTTGCAACAAGCACCTGTGGTTGGGGTGGATTTGGCTTTGTCAATATCGGTGCAACTCGAAAATGCGACCGAAGACATTAAACATGCACTGCAACCTGTGGAGAACCAATTGTCGATTGTCACACGACAATTGCCCAATGTCAAACAACAATTGGCGGATGTTACACGACAATGTTTCAAGCCATCTATTGGTAAGTCGTTGACTATTGAGGAAGCAACTGCTGCAATCACAACTGCTTTGCAAAATTTGAACGCATCTGATGACCATGACAATGCGATGGAGGCAATACCATTGACCTTGGCAACGATTGACCCTCAACGACCTTCGCAAAAGTTGCATGTGCCTCCGCTTGTCTTTGGTTTAGACGACTTTATTGGGAGGCTGCAACAGTTGTTACTCTCAAGTCATAGTGATGCAGATCCTCACTGTATTGGAGTTTGGGGCAAAGGTGGGGTGGGGAAAACACTTCTTGCTCGACAAGTCCACAATAGCATGGAGGTGCAACAACATTTTGGAAGTGCAACTATCATTTGGCTGACTGTTGGAAAAAATCCTGACATCAGGTCACTCTATAGAAAATTGAGTGAGAAATTGTGTCCAAATCTTGTACAGGTCAACACCTTGAGTCAAACTGATTACAAAGATATATTGTACAATGAGTTTTCAAGTAGGAGGGCATTTTTCATTGTAGATGATGTTTGGGAAGAAAGTGTCATTGAATGGCTGGACCTAGCTAAAGGACCTGGTAGTGTCACACTATGGACTAGTAGAAAGGAACGTGTATTACTGACAGCAGGAGTAACAGAAGCAACAAAAGTAGACATGGACAAGCTTTCAGAAGAAGATAGTTGGAGGTTGTTTTGTGCGCATGCATTCGGCCAACGTAACATTCCCCCTGGAGTAGAGGGATTGGCCCATTTAGTAGTTGAGGAATGTCAAGGTCTTCCCTTGGCTCTTAAAGTGATCGGTGGAGTGATGATTGGCAAGACATCGCCTGGAGAGTGGGAGCGAGAACTAAAGAAACTACAGGAATCACGCATGAAACATCAAGATGTGGAAAAGCAGCTGTTTGATTGCCTCAAGACTAGCTACGATGATCTTGAGAATGCTGATCATGCCAGTGCCAAGGAATGTTTTCTTTACTTCGCAGCATTTCGTGAAGATGAATTGTTGGAGCAAAACAGGTTGTTTCAATATTGGGTTGCAGAAGGGTTGGTTCCAGGAGAGGTTGGAGATGATCCTGAACAAGATACCTACCATGTGTTGGGGTTGTTGATAGGTCGATCGCTCATTGAACTAGGGTCTGATATTGAAAACAAGTTGTGTTGTAAAATTCATCGTGTCTTGAGAGACTTGGCATTCCACATTATACGAAGTCATGATGCAGATGAACAAAAGCAACTTGCTCTCTATCGACCTGGTCGCCATTTGCAAGAATTCCCACTAGAGTGGAAAACAAATGCTAAGCAATTGCTTGCTGTTCGTCGACTATCACTGAATGACAACAACTTGAAGACACTCCCTACCAAGATATCTGCACCCAATATGCAGACACTTCTTCTTTCTCACAATGAACAGTTGGAGGATTTTCCAGATGGCTTCTTGAAAGGCATTCGACAAAATCTGAAGGTTTTGGACTTGAGTTTCAACAAGTGAGATTCCTTGCCCAATGAACTTGACATTCATTTGATGTATCTAAAGCTTGCATTATGTGAAAGTTTTTAATGATTATGTGTAAGGAATTCACAAATTAGATTAGGACTTTTGAAGTTTAACAAAATTACTCCTAATGGATGACTAACCTTTTTTTGCAAAGTTGAGAACTATTTTAAAGTTTACTCATGGGTTTGGACCTATCTTTTGGCAGGTCCCTCAAAGCTCTCCCAAAAGGGTTGAGCAATCTCAAGCATTTGATTTATCTTCACCTTGAAAATTGTCAAGGTTTAGAAAGACTTCCAAAATCAATAGGGGGGCTACAAATGTTGGTGTCTCTGTGCCTTGAGGGGTGTGATGGTTTACAAGAACTACCAAAAGCAATGGGGAATCTTCGAAACCTGAAGAATCTTAACCTTAAATATTGTATACACTTAAAGGAACTACCAAACTCAATAAGTAAACTAGAAAAGTTGGAGAATCTTCACCTTGGATTTTGTTCGTTCACAAAACTTCCTAAATCACTAGGGCAGTTAAAAATGTTGGTGGTCCTTGATCTTGAAGGTTGTGAAAAGTTAGCAGACGAACTTCCTCCAGCAATATTGCAACGACTGGAATCCCTGGAATCCCTTAACCTCTGGGGCTGTTATCGTGTTGGCGAATTTAATATGGCCTTGCCTAGTCTTACAAATCTAAAGATGGATGAGAAGGATTTATACACATGGACTGGAATGTCACATGTGAGGTCATTAATTATCCACGAAAGCTCAGATCTCAGACAATCTAGACTGAAATCAATGGAAGAAATCCAAGCCCTCACATTACATACAAGTGGAATCAAAGTCTTTTCCTCACACATGACAACAATATTCTTGAATCTGAAGACCTTAAGATTGAGCTTTCTTCCCAAATTACAAAGCCTAGGATTGAATGATTGTCCCAATTTGGTCAATTTAACATTGAATGATTGTCCCAATTTAGAAGGTGTAGCATTGACCAATTGTCCCAATTTAGTATGCTTGCCTGCCTTACACAGTCTTCCTAGACTCGGTTCATTGGTCCTTAGACTGTCAATCAAAAACCTTCCGCAATCATTCACACATCGAGGTGCCTTTCCAGCTCTTAACTTGTTCAATCTTGGGCAGTCTAACCTTGTTGAATTTCCTGAGGTGGAGGAGGGTGCCATGCCCAAGTTGCAATGGTTAGATTTTGATGATTGTATATCTCTTCACACCCTTCCTGCCTCTATCTCTCTCCTCACCAATATTCAGACAATAGACTTGGGAAGCAAAAATGAGAAGCTTATTACCTCTTGTAAGACAAATTTTAGAAACTCAACAATTCGAAAGAGTTTTATGGTGGATGGGAAACCTTTGATACCTGAGGAAGTAGTGTTTGAATCATTAGTCCCAATGGAAGAAGGCATGACTACTGTACGAAGCAGTGAGAAACGCCCATTTCAAAAGGTGCATGGGGATGAAGAGAGGTTGCTCAAACGTGGAGGCTCAATATTGGGGAGTGATTTCTTCATGCCATCTTCTCCTAAGAGGTTTGTGTATGTTGGGAGCTCAAGCCTGGCAGAAACAACAAAAAGTGAAAAGGAACATGGCCTTTGTGAAGCTTTGTAAGGAGCTTGCATCCTTCCAAAATTTTGGTTGTGTTACCTAGCACGATGAGTACTAGTTCAAGGAAACCTAGGATTTTAGTCTTGTATCTTACACATGTGGAAGATTAACCAAATGGTTTTTGCGCTTCCATTTCAAAAGTAAAACAATTGAAAATTGCATCATAAGATCACTAGTACAGGGGGCTCATCACATCACATAGTCTCTTTTTGATAGTTTTACATCACAATATAGTATTGTAGGTCTACTACATGGACAATTTTGCACTATATATGTACATGGTGGTAACATCCTTCTTTATGAGCAAAAGCAAAGCTATAATCTTTGAATCATTTCACACTGTCCATATCCACTTTCATGTTTGGGTCATCAATCGTTTCCCCCTTTTTCTTTCTCATCACCACATCAATTCATCTTTGTTTCTAATACAAAACATTTGGAGTTTTCAACTTGAGATTTGATGTTCATAGATGCCACATGACAACTTTATGAGAAACCAATTTTTAGTTACTCAACAAGTATTTGTAGCTTTTTATGAGTTTGGATGGCATTTTGCTCCTGAAAACAATGTTTTTAAGGTGCAGTAAAAAGGCCTGATAAGTTAGCTGAAGAAGAGTGTGAAGACAACATGGTGATATGTGTTGATCGACTTCACACAAGGTGTTATTGTCATGCCTTAAATTCTGTCTTTGGAATGTACAATGAAGTTCGTGTGGCATTTAAGGTAATGAAAAGCCAAAACAAATCTTGTACCTAAGTAATATAATTTGAATGAAGAAAGTTGAGATCCTATGTGAAAGCGAACCTGAAAGTGTTTTTTGGAGAAGTGAAGTAGGTCAAAGGGATCAAGAAATTGGGCTACATTGTTTCTGCAATAACTGTGAATTGTGCTATAAATATGCCTTGGTAGTCTGGGTTGTCTATTCTCATTATTTTTAAAGTCTAAGCTTAGGTGAGGGCCATGGTTCTTCCCTGAATTAAGTCAAGGAGGAAATGTTGTAAATCCAGGCCAGCGATGGAAAGGAAGGAGATGGTGAGTCTCATGACGAACACTATGCACTTGCATCAATGGCTTGTCTCTTAACATTGTTTTTAGGATTTCTGTTTAGCTAAGAGCCATGTTCCCTAAAGCAAATGTAATGAGACTATTCAATAGCGATGGAAAACAAGTAGATGGGGTCAATCTCATCATGAACATAATGCACACATCAGTGCTACAACACATGTTGCTATTAATCCTTTAACCTGATCATCTTTGTTATTCAGGTTGGAAATGAGTTTTGCACAATCCATTCAGTCAATGACTTGGTTAGCCTTACACATGTTCTAGCTCAAGTTAGTTGATTTCTCCTAAGTAGGGGAATGCTAGCTCTACAAGAGAGTTTTCTCACAGTTTGAATCTTTTTCAACCTGATTACATTTTGGTTGATTTTTTCAAGCATGAGTTCAAGCATGTATCATGGTTGCAGCTCAAATTTTACATGGCTATAGACAAACTGTTGGAGACCAAAAAAAAGGGGAAAGTGCAAGGTACTTGAGTCCCCATACCCCTTGGTCCATATGCAATCCTAGTTGTGATTTCAGCATGTTTATGTACATTTCTAGTGTTGTATTTCTGAGTACTTATGATAGATGGAGTTCACTTGCTCTTGAAAGTTACAAATGGTATTTTGGCAAGTATTTTTGGCATGCTGGCATGCGGGACTGCACAACGATATCACCATAGTACTGAGACATGTCAAAAGATGCACAAGCATAGTCACCATTGGCATGAGGAATGGCAATGTTACTTGTTGCACACTCAAAAGCTATTGTATTGTAATTGGGAGGCATCAAGCACAAAACAAAAGTTCATGAATCCTAGTCCAGGAATCTCTTTGAAGAATTGGATGTGATTTCATTTCTATAAAGTACAGATGGAATATATAGTTTAGACATAGCTTTTATAGGTCTTGTAACAAGGAATATCATACTCTTCAAACCATGTTCTGAAAAGTCATGTTTGTATCATGTTTGTCTTGTGTACTAGAGTGTGTATGGTTGTTTGGACTAATGCTTTGTGTTGTGCCTCTGCACCATTCCCCTTCACAACATCATGCTTCTGAAAAAGGGAAAGGTGAATAAATTGGAATTGCATTAGCTGCATGGTCCTTCAGCATGAAAAAAATATTTTGATTTATCCTGTGTCTGCCAACCAAGCATGATCATGTATCACCAATCCATTCGTCACTGCTTTCTCTTCTAATTAGCTCTATCTGCAGCAAAGGACCAAAATGGAATTGAGAACACTTCCCCCAGGACTTGGGATAAGTATACAGGTTGAATTATTGCACCAAGGTTGAGGCTTATTCAACTCAAACAATGGAGCTCTGCTGATCTGCAAGCACATATTCGCTGTTGTGTTTGGGATTCCAATAAGAAATAGTAAGATGATAAAAATCTGCATGGGTGTGCAGAAAGATGAGGGTACCAAATTGAAGAAGTTTGGCCATGATGCTATATTTAGCTTCATCTGGAGCAATCTCAGATCTCTGCCACATTAATATTTTGCCATACTCGGTCAAAGTCTTCCAACTCACTAGAGCAGAATCATCAAGAAACTTGTGCAAGAACCCTTCAAAATACTGAGTGCCTGAAGAGCTCCATATTGCAACTTTGCTACACTTAGAGAAAGAAATATCAGTTCCAACTGTTAAACTAATGACTTGGAAAGCCATTACTAAAGCTTTCCAACAAATTTCAGACCAGGCATACCTAACCCTAAAACCTCTATGTTCTCAATTTGCAGGAAATCATGGTGGGAAAACCTACTAGTTACACCCAGAGCAATCACACGGAGAACCACCTATACATGCTACATGAGCTGGGTCACTAAAAAATTTAGTGTCATCAACCACTCCAATTCTACAACTGCCAGAGCCATGGCACTTATGAAACTTAAAATCATGCTATATAGATTGCAACTATGATACATTAAACACAGAGAGAAAAACCTCTTGAAGAAACAGTTACCACCAGATTAGTGTCATTGACCCCACCAACCTGCCAGAACCACAAAGCGCAAAGCTGCAGAAGATTGAAGCCACAATGAGCACACAGGGAGATCCAGCTACTAGTTGACAACATCACTTGATTGCTTCCAACCTCACGGCACAGGTCAATTCAGAGTTTGTGAATTGCTAGAACTCATACCACATCGAACCAAAACAAAGCATTATGCGCATATGAGATTTGAAATCCAAAATCCAGTCTCTAGAAATCAAGATCAGAAACCCTAGTCAACTCTTGATCAAGTTCCAAGTTACCAGTCTGTTTGAAAGTGCTCTCCAACTAGATATTCAAGCTGTAAGATCTCTTGCCCATCTTCAGGACTGTTGAAAACAATTGTTTGTCAATAGGTCCCGCAAAATATGTACATCAGTGCATGTACTTACATGTACCATATTGAATCCCTTGAGGGAAGAAAGTGTGGGTATATTCTGCTTTATTGTGATGTAAGAAATATGATGTTATCAGACTTGTTTTCACCTCCCTGGAGCCATGCACATACTGAAACCTACATTCTGTCAATTACCATTTGGCACTTACATCATTGTACTATTGTCTTACTATGAGGTTCAGTTTTCCTGACAGGAAACAGTTGACATCATAGGACCCCATGAAATTAATTTTGCTTACTTGATGCATTATCGAAGCTTTTACAACTCTGATTCAAATCATCACAAAAGATCCACTACTGAAGCCTTCTCAGCTATGCAACTCCACTCTAGTTGGTCACACTGATGTAATCATTTCACTGTGGCAAGAGGAGGCACTTCAATGTACATTCCTAAGTATTGTGCTGGAAACAACACTTGCAAAAGAAATGCATCTGAACACTATTGGGGCCCTTTACAGGCCATACAACATCTTCTCTGACATCCAAGAAAATATCATCACAGCCAGCCAACATTGGGAGAAGAAATCACAGTCTGCACCATTTTACCTTCCTCTTTGCCATAACAACAAATCCCAATCCCATGCCCTGCACTGACTCTCAGTCTTGTAACATTTGCACATGCTCAAAATTCCTTTCCCAGCATATCTGTTCACACAATTTGTGTGCTGGAAGAACTGCTCCACCCACATATTGATGCTCTTAGAACAGACAAACCAACAAACAGATATTGAATCTGGATTCAAATGTTTTATATCTTGCTATCTCGTGACAAGTGATGTGCCAGAGCGAGCAATATACCACTGAAGAAGCCATCTTCTTACACTGTCATACTGAGAGGGATTTCCTCAAGGATTTACAAACCCTAAAACTTGAAGTCCATTTGTGTCCTTCCATGAGAAATGGTTAGGTACGAGGCACATACTCCCATTCCTGCAAGATGATCACTGTCTAGAGGAAAGAAGAATAAAACGTGGAGAAGAGGCCCTGATTCAAGCACCCTGCTTCTTGGTTATCCGGAAAGAACTGAACTCTTCTGACTAAAACCTCCCTGCTGTAAAAGTGAAGCTTCAGAGATAGAGAATTCACGGGAAGGAGGAAAGAAAATATGCAATCCTTCCTCCAAGAATGCAAAGAGGATCCACTACTCTGAAAAACCCTGACTGCAGAGGAACATGGGAACCGGAATAAGGGGTTCCACTGCTGCAAGGATTCTCAATGCTCATCCCAGACCCCACAAGAGGTACTGGAAGCAGTAGGACCAAGGTACCTATCCTGTTCAAAGGTTTGACCTTTAGGTGACAGAATTGACCCCGGAAATCAGGAGATGGCTTTGCTCATTTCCGGGAAGAAAAAAGCGGCATCTCCTTCTTCTTCTACATGTACGTGCAGATGCGCAGAATACAATAACTTGTCGATCTTCGGAGCCTTCGAGAGAAGAGAAGAGAGTTGTTTGATTATATATATAGTTTGTTGACCGTATGAGTGAAGCAAATCTGCATGTTTTTCACGTCAAGCCTCGCCATGGATGTCGTCTGCAATGCGTGAAGCTTGACTTTTATTAATCGACGCGCATATAAAAATTACACCAAGCTTACGCACTGCAATCGCCATCCATCAATCCCGACGTCAGCAGAGGAGAGGAGCGCCCCGGACAGGACTGCGAAGAGTAACAACAGCAGAAGAGAACAGCAGCACTTCAAGCAGAAGCGAGGGTGGGCGCTGTGAAGTGTATTGGAGCGTGAAGTGTTTGTCTCCTTCCTGTAGTAGTCATGTCGCTGCACACGGCGCTACCGTCGTCCTTCTATCCTCCAACGTCGCAGCGTCTCCTCGTGCGATCCCGCTTGAAGTCTTCCTCGTCGTCGACCGCCTTCTTAAGCAGGCCAGCGTTCCATTTCTTTTCTCCTTTGTTCTTTCTTGATTTCTCTGAATTTGTTTGGAGGCAGAGCTTGGCTGTGAAATTGTGCATCACCAGTTAGGGATCTTGTCATGCGGCGATTGTGCTCGAGTCGCAAGCTGCTGCCGCAGAGCTTTGTCGATTCAGGTTCTTTTGTGTGGATGTCCGGGCCCTCCTTTTGAATCCTTGAGGGTTTTGTTCCCTTCTTGTGGCCCCTGTTGTGTGTTTTCTGTGAAGATTGCTCTTCTTCAGGGTCTGTGTGTCTATGATTGTGTGAAATCTCTCTGGGGGGCCTTGGTTCGGAGGTTTGAGGTGTGCAGGATGAGGATTACGATAACTACACGAATACACAGGAATCAAGGGTTTCTTGTTCCTTCCTTCAGATGTTGCAATTAATGGAAAAGGGAGAGAGAAGACCTGACTGGAAGTGAGGCTTTGTCATTGTTCTGTGGTGCTGCAGATGTGTGAACGTGCAGAAGCTCAGTGCAGGCATTGGCCAGCAGCATCTGCACACAGCTTTGTTTCCACCATGTCTGAAGGTACTTCATACCTGTGATTGTTGGGATTTCACACCTTTGTTGAGGTAGTTCCACTGATTGTGGGGGAAACGCATAGAACCATTTGCTTATTTGCATAGAGTTGAATATGATGTTATGTTTTCATCTGGTTGAACACTCTTTAACACACTGCTGCTGCTGGATATGAGTGTGCAGAGACCTCATGTCATGCATCATAATGTTTATCCAAAGATCATGGATGCTTTGTAATCCTCTCATAGTAGACAAATCTTAAGTTGGTCATCATGAGCATGCAGTCAATTGCTGTGTTCTCTCCTTTGTTTCACTTAGTGATTTTCTAGTGTCTGTTTCCGTGTCATGTTAAGGACCAGTTGAACAGTTGCTGACTGGTTCTATGGTTTTCTGAAACATGATCAGATGGTAGGGAGAGTGGAGTGTAAGGCAGTCAGTATTGCACATGAGCTCAAGCGTGGAGATGCTGCAGTGCAAGAAGTGCCAGTTCTTCCATTCAGAATAGGGCATGGATTTGATCTGCACCGCCTAGAACCTGGCCTGCCCCTCATCATCGGCGGAGTCAATATTCCCCATGATCGTGGCTGCGAGGCTCATTCTGATGGTGTGTCCTGTTGACCAGTTGCATTGGAATGGTTGTTATTGTGGGCTTTCTTTGCATTGGTAGTCATGACATTTTCCACTGTTGCCTTGTGTGATACAGGGGATGTACTACTACACTGCATTGTGGATGCCATTTTGGGTGCACTAGGGCTTCCTGACATTGGAATGTTGTTCCCAGACAATGATCCAAAGTGGCGTGGGGCAGCTTCCTGTGTGTTTGTCAGAGAGGCTGTAAGTGTCTAGTATCTTCCTCTTCTTTTCTCAATTCTAAAGGCACACAAGGGGAAAATCTTAAGGCAACTTTAACAAACTCAGCCTAAGTCCCACAAGCTTCATCTAAATCTGAGACAGTTCACTTACAGGGATTGCAGTTTATGCATGCACTGTTTTGCTTCTTGTCTTTGATGCAGTTCTGTCTTTATAAAACCTCAGTATGAAAAGGTTGTTCCCAGTTCCTTCATCTGTCCTTCAAGGTCTTGTTTTCAGGGATTTGAGGGACTCCTGTTTAAACATTAACTTGTCCCATGACTTGGATTCATTCCATGTGGCAGGTGCGGCGCATGAAAGAGATGGGTTACACACTGGGGAATCTCGATGCAACAATCATCTTGCAGAGACCCAAGCTGAGCCCACACAAGCCAGCAATTCTGGCAAACCTCTGTGATTTGCTGGAAGCAGACCAGTCAGTGATCAACATCAAAGCCAAAACACATGAAAAGGTGGACAGCTTAGGGGAGAATAGAAGCATTGCTGCACACACAGTTGTGCTGCTCATGCGGAAGTAAGGCAAAAACTGTTAAACTCTAAATTTGCAAATTTGTAGTATTCATGAATTGGTTTCTGTTTTCAGACCAACGTGATACCTTGGACAGTACAGTCAATAAAGACCTCATAGATCATGGGGTGAAAATTGTGAAAACATGGCCACAAGTAAACATTGAATTGTTTCAGTATTTGCTGATGCTGTCCTTCTGGTTAGGCTTGCTTATCCGTTTCTGGTGGACATAGGTCCCAATCCTCTATCCTACATAGTTCTGTGAATTACTGCAACCCTACTGACAATATTTTCTTGCTGACCAGCCCGTTGTTGCTGGAAATCCATTCTGTGCCTCACATATCTGCTATACTCCATTTTGTATAATTATTCTCAATTGTGAAGTAACATTCCATGACCTGAGTATGCAGCATCTGTGGTGTGAGTTAATCCTAACATCCTCCAGATTTCTGGTTGGGAGATAAACCAGCCAAAGTGAGGAAGAGACAGCATAGTTAGCATGTTTGCAGATTGCAGTGTTGGCTGTTCTTTTGCCTATGCTAGTATGGCAGGCTGGTCTTTCCAAATCACTTTCATTCATTGGGACTTGCACTTCATCTCTCTTTCTGGTAATTGGGCAAGATGTATTTGTTGAGGTGTAGCTTCTCTAGCTTGAGGCTCATTGCAGATGTTTAGTAACTGACCCTGTGAAGTACAGACCCTACCAAATATAATGTCAAAATCCAACCTCATGGCCACTCATTATGAGCAATATTTGTCATGTTTTTAGCTTTCAATTGCTGCTCTCAAGATAGTCTGAGCATCTTCCATTGTATGCTTTGCATGGTGCTGTTATGTTGTTACAACTGATGGTACTGATTGCTTTTTGAGCTTGTGAGCACACGTGGGCCTGTGACCTAACAAATGAGCATGGCCCCTGTTTGCATTGAGTCAATTCCTCAATCTACCCACAGGTAGCTTGTACTTGTTGCAATTTTCACCCAGGTTGTTAGTGATGGCCATGATAACCACACAGTCTGAGATAATTTGAGATGGGTCTGCAACAGAGTGTAGCCCATAGACAATCTAGTTGGTTCTGTTGAGGGAATGCACCTTTTCATCATGGTGCAGAACATTTCTTTCTATACAAGATACTTTTATGGGTAGGTGTATGGGACATACTCCACCACTACATACTTTCCATTACCTTGAAGAGAAATCAGGGTCCTCACCAGGCCTGCACAACAGACTCAAGCCACCAGTAAGTCTATAAACATTGAGACTGTACAAACAATATTTACCAGAGCAGATCATTTGTAACTCCAGAGTTCAAAAGGACAATAGTACTAAAAAATTTCTCCCATTTTGAAGTCCTGCAGCCTTCTGCAAATTAAAAAAACATTGCACACACAAAGGCCCTAAAAACCTAATAGGGGTGCTGAACACTTCAATACATATTGCTGCCTGGAAGAACAAATATCCTTGTGAAGAACCCCCACCATGTACTATACATCATCCACATGTTTTACACATCATCAACTCCAACACTATGTGAACCATTTCTCTATCAGATAATCCATGCAGAAAGCAGGACAATAAATATCAATGAGCTCAAGCAACAGATGCTGAGAAGCTGAGATCCCACTTGAAACCTAATCAACCACTTCAAAACCAGATTCCTAATTCTAGACTTTGAGCTCTAGGGCACAAACAATATTCTCCTGGATTCACTTGCACATGCAGTAATAACACCAGGCTACATCAAGCCCCATGGCTTTCCTAAGACAACCAGTACTTTGCACACATCTCAAAAATCTACAAATGAAACTAGGGTCACTGAACTAAGGTCTCCATGTCAAAACAAGTTTGCCACATAAGTTCTTCACAATGGTTGTCTATTTCTTAATTGGAAAAATGGAAGGTCAACCTCCCCCATCATAAACTTCTCCAACCAGTCTTCATACCAGTCCAAGAAGCTCCATGTGAAGACATTTTGGGAATCACCAGGATTAATAGCCACATCACAATGCTGCCAGATTTGCCCCCGCTGTGGGCCTGTGACAACCAAGACCCAATCCATGGAGCACCCATCAGTGCCCAAGTAGAGGATGCCATCCTTGACTTGCTCATAAGTTCCCTCATCAGACTTCTCCCCATCTTCCCATAACCATGGTCTTGAGAAGGGGAAAACACGGTCCATGTGAGCAGTGTACTCCCTTACTGCCTTTGACTTGATAGACTCAAGGCCATAGTATGGAGGCCCATCACCATCACAGCCAATACAGGTAATGAAGGCACGATAGTCCTCTGGAATTTGAACATCATTTGCTCTTTCAAATTCCAGTACCTCCGATTCAGTGAGAGGTGTCCCAAGGTTCAACCCAACTGCAGCAATATGAATTTGCAAGCGCTCAATTCGTTCTTCCAAGGAGAGTGAGGGACAAAGATCCTCCATACTGACTCAATATTCCATTCCTGACAGATCACCACCTGCCATGGCCCATGGGATAGGATTAATCAACACTTGAACATAGTCTACAGCAGAGGTAATGGAATGTCCCAGCTAGGTTCCCAGTAACAAGATGATTGCACAGGGGAGACTCCAATACAACCCCACCTTTGATTTCAATTTGGAAACCTATGTTCTCCATCTAAATGCCACACACAGGACTGTGATACCATTAAGTAATATATATGTTTCACTGCCACCCCCAGACCTCTATGGCTTGGCAGGTTATAATGACAGCTTGGCAGCTTGAATACTTTCAGCATTGGGTGTTTAACTTCACATGGATTCCATTGTTTCAACCCTAGCTACTAGGGTTCACCTTTTGAGTTGAAAATGTTTGCTATCCACCTTGATCTAAAATCACTTTGAATTGTTTTTTCAACCGAAGGAAACCTTCCAGGGCAGAAGGATTTGACCAAAGTTCATATCCTTTTTCCTCTTGCATATTCTAGCTTTTCCCAGAATTCCACAGAAGCAGAGACAGATTTGTGAATGTCGTGACAATTAGCGAAATTTTTAGCCTCCAAGTCCCATACCAGAGAAACAAACAAACAAAAACTTCTGGACCAAACCACTGAAAGCAAGTAAAACCCTAGCTCCAATTCGCCTTCTTGTCAACACAGATCTTCGTTTTCAACCTCCTAATCACAGCCCAACGACCGAGCTCCAAACAACGTCCAACTTAGAACTCATCAAACCACAAAAAACTCAGCAATCCCCATAAAACGGCTTCACAATACGTTCGACTCCATACAACAAAGAGAAAAAATTACACAAAAAAGAACGTCTACGATTTCCAGAGAAACCAAGGAAGAATAACAACACAGTCTACGGGAGTTGCTGGAAAAGGAAACCGGTTGTGCGCGATGAGGAACAAAAAGGTTAAGTTACATACCAGGTGCGAGATCCTGCTCAGAATTTCTCTCTTTCTTCCGGTGCAAATTCTCCCAAAACCTCCCGATACGTCAGATCACTCCCGCCTTCAAATTCCAAACAACAACGATTCAGCTACATCAGCACACATACATTATTATGTCCAGACGTCATGCGACGAAGCCGAGAGCGGTGATCGTGCAACACCAGCAGCAAAACCCGCAAATTCGCTTCAGTTAGGGTTAGGGTTAGGGCAAGAACTTCAGAGAAAGAGATTAAGAAGATGGAGGGTGAAGATTATGCCACGTTATGTCGTCTCTCTCAGAACGCTCCTTCCTTCTCACAGCCCTCCACTATTCAACCATGGGGTCAGGCTGGCTGGCTGGCTGCCCAAGTGTGCACACTTATTTAGCATGATAGCCTCTTCATTACAGCTTGGATTGATGCGCCGTTTGAAGCAGAAATGTAGCTCACGATGAGCTGAACATGATGCAAAAAACGGATCTTCAATTGAACAAAAAGGGTAAATTGCTGGAAGGAGGAGCTCAAGATGATGCAAAAGGCCAGAAAAAGGATGGAGGGATGAGCTGACTATATATCTGATGCAAAAAGGGAGATTTTTATCATCTGGATAAAAAGGGGAGAACGAGGTTGGAAAGATGAGGTGAAAACCATGATGCAAGCAAAGGGGATTCTCATTATCTAGATCAAATGGAATAACAATGTTGGAACCATGAGCTGAAAACATGATGTAAATAAAGGCTTGCAAATAAAGGGATGTTCATCATTTGGACAATAAGGATAACAAAACGTTGGAAGGATGAACTTGATAATATGATGCAAACAAATGGGATGTTCGTCATTTGGACAATAGGGACAACAAACGTTGGAAGGATGAACTTGAGATAACATGATGCAAACAAATGGGATGTTCATCATTTCAACAATAGGGACAACAGACGTTGGAAGGATGATGCAAACAAATGGTATGTTCATCATTTGGACAATACGGACAACGAGTGTTGGAAGGATCAACTTGATAACATGGTGCAAATAAAGGGATCTTCATCATTTGGTCAATAGGGACAACAGATGTTGGAAGGATGAGATGAAAACATGATACAAACAAAGGGATCTTCATAAGTGGGATAAAAGTGAGAAATATTGCAGGGATGAATTGAAAACATGATGCAAAAACTAGATCAGGTCAAATGTCAAAGGGATGAACAGGAATCTTGATGCTAAAGACAAGTCATTGTTTGTCCAATACTGGAGGAGATGACTTAAACGGGATGCAGCAAATTTGTTGTCATTTGGGTAGAAAAGTAAATTGTTGGAGGGTTATAGTGTTTAGGTGCCATTGGTGATTCAATGGTATCGTTTCATGGATCTTAGCCAGGTATTTGGTTAAAACAAAGGAGTGAAAAAATGGCCCAAAACACAAAAGTCCTTTGGGGAAAAAAAAATGGTTCAAACCGCTATGTTCTTTGGGAAGTTACATGTTACATAATATGCTATCAATTTTGAAGCCTGATGAATTAGCTTATGCTCAAGTCTTTTAACAAGTTCATTTGACACATTCCATTTGTGCACCATTTGGCAATTCTTGTTAGCAGTATTTTATTTTCTAATTGTTAGTTGTTGAGAAGTACCTGTCCTGCAAAATATATAAAGAAATGGTATCGAAGGGCCAAACTTGGGTCCAAAAATTGAGTTTACAGTTTACTGAATTTCATATTCTACTAACAAATATCTTGTTTCATTGTTAGGGAAACACAATGATTATCAGACATTTTACTTATTCTAAAAAATTCAAATTTTTTTCAATATTTCCTACAAGTAATTAAGAGACCACAAAAATCACAAAGTCTTGCGCCACAAACAAGATCTCTATGGCATAGGGATGTATGTATGAGTTGTAAATGAGTGAATAGGTCTTATCCATTGAGCTTGAAGGACTGCTTTTGAACTCAAGCTTTATCATTTCGTTTACTCAAATGAAGGCCTCATTTGTGAGTAAGCCTTTCCCCTTGTTGAAGCTCATATTATCTTTTGTTGAGCCTTCAACCATGAAAGGAGGAAATAATGTATGTGTGAAGGCCTAAGTGAACTTGTTTTCTTATGTATGTACATAGAATTATTTCCATTGATGTTTGCTTAGTTCAAGAAACGTGTAATTTATGCATTAAAGTGAATGTGTGGGTTGTGTTGTCAACAACCTTGAAAACTAATTTTATAAAGAATTATAAGTAACCTCAATATATAGTAGTGAGTGTCAAACATGTGCTTATCTCAACAGAGATTAGTGCTAATGACATGAGTGGAAATCAGCACTCATTGCTACATGTACAAGTGGTCAGCCTAGAACATTTGCTGATGAAATTAGTGCTGATCCAAAAAACAACCGTGGGGAGATTGTTTTTTGGATTAGCACTGATCACTTGGAGTGTCTCATTACTTTTTATGTTGCCACATTACACCTTTTTGACGTAAGCCATAAGATAGGCAAATGATATGTAGACAGGGCATCAAAGTTAAATGAAGGATAATCTCCTTTCATTGGCTCCTTTTTCATCAGTGTTGATCGTAATAAGCAATACTTTCAAAGACATTAGCAAAGGTTTGACACTCACTAATGTGATACTACAAAAAGAGTTAGCACTCAGATTCATCAACACTTGAAACTTTTGGAATAAAACAAAATGGCACACTAATCTACCTATTCATCCCACTCCAATCCATTTCTCTGGTAGAAAGAAGAGAGATTCTTTGGTTCACACTATTCATGTATCAGAAACAGCAACCAAACCCCCTCCAGTCATTCTCACAGTCAATTCTTTAATTCATAGCTGCGGTTCTTAAAAATCAAAGACCTGGTTCGGATATATAACCACAGCGCCCATAAAAACAAACACTGATCCAATAACCTTCATATTACATTAGCAGTTCTTCACCAGTACAACAGCTGGTTTGGTTCTTTGAGGTGTTTGAAATAACCAGAATCAGAGGTCCTTTGATAAAAGTAATTTTCAAAAAACTGGAACTGGAGGTTCTTTGAATCTAAAGTTGAGAAGGAAAAAACAAAAACTGAAACTGAAGGTTATCAACAGAATTCTATACCCACCCCAATACTGCTTCAAACCTCACTTTGATTTTGCATTGATCTTGTCAGCTATGGTGATGCTCCCAGTAGGACAAAGAAGCAAGCAATTGTCTCCAAAGAATCCACAGATATCTTCACAAAAAAGCTTGTCACCAGGCAAGATGGGTGGCTCACAAATCCTACAGAGGAGCTTGCTGAAACTTCACAATCTGTGTTTCTTTGATAACAAAAAAGAATTCTTGGACGTGTATGTAGCATTGGGAAGAAAGCAACAGCAATAACTCCAGCAATGTTGTTGGCTAATTTGGACAGGACATATGTCATGAACACAGAGAGAGCAAGCCACACCTGACCAACTCCACCAAGGCAGTCCCCATAAGAACTCTATTTAGGAGTGTAGAAAGAGCAGATGAGTTGAGTCAATCGTGGTTCCATGAGATCACAAATACATGGCCACCTCTAATTCCAGCAATCTGTCATTGCACAGACCTTCAAGCAAGTCATCCATTACGACACTGCAAACAGTCATCAAGGATGATGACCTAAAACAAATCTCTATAGGACCTGTCATATGTGCACCAGATCTGCCCCTCTTTGATGACAAGCCAATTGTTGGTTTCACAAACTCCTGAAGGTGACTCTGTTGGAAATCAAAGGCTCTGTTATGCAGGAGGCGCATTTGGTGCATGCCACAAACAGCCCATGATGTAAACTCAATAAAACTGGCAAAGTCTGGAGAAGCCATCATGCTCTTTCTGTTGTATTGCATGAGACTGATGAGTGATGAATGCATCACTCACCCATCAATTCGTCCCCATGCTGCACAAACAGCTTCATGAGCAGCATGTGAACAACAATGACTTTACAACTTTTGGTGCACATCTCTGCTGAGAACCAATTAAGATAATACACTGTATGAAACACCAAATCCAAGAAGCATCTTTGCCTTAGCCAACCAAATTGACTATCATGGCTGTCTATGATTGAGGTTAAACTAGGTTACACTTGGGCCCCAATATGCACACTACAGCGTTCTCAGTACAAAGGTTGAAAATACAGTGCTCCCATTTTCCTGCCACAAAAAAAAATGCCAGCCAACCGTTACTTGACCTGTAAGTGCATGACTGTCAACGACAAAAATATGTCAATTTCAAACCTGAAGATATGAATTACAAGCCTGTACCTGGAAACAATTGGTGGCACGGGCCTTGCTTGTTCAAAATTGCAATCAAACCGAGAGTACATGTAGGTTCATTAGTGTGATCCTACTGCCTTTCTCTGATCTCCTAAAGCAGCACTGCAACCACAAAAACAAACAATTTAACAAATTTGGCGCAGTTGGCTCCTGAAGAATGGGATGGCAAAAGAAGTGCTATACAACATTTCTGAGCAATAGACAGTACAAATAAACAATCCACAACTGGAGACTGATAGTTTCCATCTATCTATTTCCAACATCAAGGGTACACTGCTCTGGCATATGAAAAAATTCTCCAAAGCTTATATCATATCCATTCCTGTCAAACTTTACAATGCAAGGCTACCTCAATAGGCAAGAAAAATAGACCCAAAAAACTGAGCACATCTCCCTCCATCTTATCTTCACTCTAAATAAAATTCAATCACTCTGAAAATGGCAAACCACACTCAAGGAAGATTTTTAAAAAACTGCAAAAGTCATGATCTCCAACACTACTCAGTCACAACTCATTCCCTTATGGTACTGGTGGGCTGCTTGAGGGTTATCATCCCTGACCCAAACCTATAAGCAATGTAAACCTTGCAGTTCCAGCTCATGATCAAAAGAATGGCAACAAAAAGTATTCTTTACAACATGGAAGTGCAGCTACCTATATGTGAAGTGATGCTAAATCTGGGAACTGGGAATGGGAAATGGCAGTTGGAGCATCAGATGCAGATGCCAAGCCTTGCAGCATCTTAGTTACTTCCACAGTGTCATCCAAGTAGTACTTGGCCTTGCTTGGCTTTTGGCCCACTGTACAAGCAAAAACCTCAGCACTAGGGGCATCATTCATCAGCAGCTCAATGCTCTCAAACATATCTTCATCAGACCGATCATCTCCAACACACAAAACAAAGTCTGGCAATGACCCACGTTCAATCTCCATCATCAGAAGTAGCTTCTCCACTACAACCCCTTTGCTCACTCCCTGCCACACAATGAACACAATCAGAAATTCCTTCTCATAATGGATAAGAACTTCCACTCAAATTTGGATGCAGTATTAGGACGTCAATGTGATTGCAGAGAAGACAATCACCCAAGAAAATGTTGTGTCAGTTCCGGTCAAACCCAAAAAGAACATGACAAGACTGAATGCAGTCACAAGCTTCTAGTGACTCACATATTATCAAACATCAACTTCATCATGATTGGCAACAACTAGCTGCCATCCCTGAAAACTAACTTCATCAGCTCCCAACAGTCAGTGTAGTTAATATACAATAACCTGCTCAAAGCTTAGTGCAGGAAATATATATCTGCAACTAGTTGGATGCAGTGCATCCACTTGGCCACTAAAAAGAATATCAATGTGATTTGCAAAAAAAGTCTGGAAAAACATGGAACATAACCAAAAAACTGTTGTGTCCATCGCATCCAAACCAAAACAAATACTAGAAGAATAAGTGCAGAGACCATATATACCTGAGGAGTAACTTCCACAATCTGCGCACCGCTTTTCACAGTGACAGGCTCATTGGCCAGGACACTCTCCAGGTGATCTTGCATTTCTTTGGCCTGCCATGACCCAAAATCAGGATCGGCATATTGATGGTGCCACACCAGTGCACTCTCCTTGTACTCAATGTAGGAACCATCTGTGCTCTCTGTGTAGAGCAGCATCACTGGCTCTGCCACCTGCTTCCATTCAAAGCTCATGACCGGCATGTCCCGCTCCAATGCATTGTGGCGGTCCCATTCTGGTGCATTCTGCCACCGGCATGTGGCCCAGTCCAAGTCCCTTTGCCACCTACATACACATAGCTCAAACTAGAGATATCAGGAACTTGAGCACCCAGTCAAGTTACAAGTTGTGTGGTTTTGCACAAACAAACTGCAAAACTGGTGAGGGATGACGGAAAGCAGAGGTTGAGAATCAGGTCTATACCTGTAGAAGAAGCCATGTTCAGCTGCAAGTCCTAGCTTTTCGCATGGGAGGAACCACTCTGCTAGTTTGCTTCGTGGCCGCCCACTTATAATAAACACCACATTCTTCGGATCACTACAGAGTGTGTTCAAGAGAGAAAGGACTTCAATGCTGGGGCTCTCCTTGTGTGATGCAGGCATCATAGTACCATCATAATCCAACAGGATAGCTCGTCTGTTGCTCTTCTTATATGCTGATACAATGAGTTCAGTTCTAAGCTTCTTGAAGCTTGGGTCCAAGGCAACAACACGGAAGCCGAGTCCAAATCCAATCCCATAGCAACGCCGTCGGGTATGATCCCGGCAGATTCTCTCCAGATCAAGCATAAAGCTCTTAGACCAGTATGCGACATCATGGGTACTCACATACTTGTAATGCTTCTCATGTCGCAGATGCTGCTCTGTCTCTTTCAAGCTGATGGCATTATTCATGGCATCTGCCACCATCTCAATGTTCCAGGGATTCACCCTTATCGCCCCACTCAAAGACGGAGAACAGCCAATGAACTCTGACACGATCAGCATGCTCTTTTTGACTGCAGTGGCATCTAGTTGACAGCCACCTTCCCTACAGACAATGTACTCATAAGGAATGAGGTTCATACCATCACGCACTGCTGTCACCACACAGCACTCGGCTATGGTGTAGAAGGCAATCCTTTCATACAGGGGCACATGCCTCTCTAGCAAAACCACTGGCCGGTAACTCTCATTTCCCATCTCTCTGTTGATTCTGTCAGCTATGGAATACGCCTCAGCCTGCGCCTCCTCAATATCTCTGCCTCTTCCCCTTGCAGGATTAGCAATTTGCACCAAAACCACCTTGCCTTTCCACTGGGGATGCTGCTTCAGCATCTCTTCCAAGGCCAGAAACTTGAGGCCAATGCCCTTGAAAATGTCCATATCATCAACCCCAAGAAACACTGTCTTGCCCTTGAACTCTTCCCTGAGTTCACCAATTCGCCACTTGGTGTCAGCCAACCCCAAGCTGGCATTGAACTGGCCCATGTGTATGCCGACAGGCATGATCTTGATGCCAACAGTGCGGCCATAGTACTCCAATCCAATGTTACCCCGCTTCGACTCATACTCCAGACCCAACATCCGACTACAACAAGATAAGAAATGGCGGGCATAATCAAAAGTGTGGAACCCAATCAGATCCGCATTCAACAAGGCCCTCAGGATCTCATCCCGCACCGGCAGAGTGCGATAGATCTCTGAAGATGGAAAAGGACTGTGAAGAAAATAGCCAAGCTTCACCTTATTGAAGCGCTTGCGCAAGAAAGTGGGCAACACCATGAGGTGATAGTCATGCACCCACACATAGTCATCATCTGGGCTGATGACCTCCATCACCTTGTCAGCAAAAACCTGCCATGCCCATGCCCCATGCCATGGAAGGATGATTTCATGATGATGATGATGCTGGGTTTAGTAGTAACAGCTCTGGAAAAAGATCTCTCTCTCTCTTGCTTGGCAATGCCATGACTTGCTTTCGCTGGGGAGTAGGGGAGATTCTTGCACATGCAATTCTGCAAGAGGGTTGATGGGTGTGTACAAAAACGTACCTTGTTCACAGAGACATACGCCTGCCAGTAGGACCTATTGAAGCGACCACCATGGGCAGCACTGAGGGGCAAGAGGTAATGAAACAACGGCCATAGCATCTGCTTACAGAAGCCGTGATAGAATCTGTTCTTCAGATCCGTGGGAAGGAAAGCAGGCACGCAGTTGAAATTCTCCAGCAAAGTAGCAGCCACTTCATCTTGTTCGCTGCTATCCACTTCCACCTTCAAACACCCGATGTAGATCACCTCCATCTCGTCAGGCAACCCATCTTTGAGCTGCCATAGAAGCGAGTCCCGGTCCCACTCGAAGCTCCAACTCCGCCCGTCGGGACCCGGCGCCGCATTCAACGGCAAAATATGCGCCACGATCAGCATTCGATTCTCTTCCGACAGAACCGACGCCTCGGTGCTCACACTCTCGTCCCCTCGCGACCTGCTTCCTTCCTCTTCCCTGCTCTCACTGTAGATCCCTGACACCGTCGCCGCTCGTCGCAATCCACCCGTCATACCTCCTCCTCCTCCTCCTGCTCCTGCTCCTCTCCCCACCATCCTTCGCATCCCTCCCGCTTGCACACTGCCCATCGAGCTCGAATCATCCCCGAGACTCGAACCCTCGACCAACTCCAACAAGTTACTATACGACCTCGAAGCCATCGCCACACTCCCCCTCCCCCGGGCAAAAGCCCACACACAAAACACAAAACCAAAAACAAGCAACAAGCTTTGCTCGCTCACATCATTGATTCCACCCGCAAGCGGAAAACGAGAGGCAGAAGAATCTCTGTCCCGGAATCCAAATCACAACGTCCTTCAATACACACAAAACTTTTCCTCCTGCGAACCACGAAACGCGTGTCCAGCACGAGAAGAAGAAGATTCATGAGCAGCAGCAACAACAACAACAACAACATACCCCCAAAAACAAAAACCAAACCAAACCAAACCAAACCAAACCGCAACAACAACAACAAACAAAGAAAAACAACCTTCTTCAAGACGAACTTGGGTTTCAGCGAATCATGACAACACAAGCGACTGCAGTATCACCAACAAATTCCTTTCCTCGATCACGACACCAGAAACAAAAGAGAATGAAACTTGCGTTGGCCATGAGCGAACAAACGAGCGTGCAAAAGGATAGCGAGAATGGAAGGCTCTGAAAAAACACCCCCCCTCCACCCCCCACCCAAAACACCCCACCCTCACTTCACCCCTTCTCCTCTCCCTCTCTTTCCCCGGAAAAGAAGGAAAAAAAAAATTAAAAAAAAACAAATGGTGGGTGAGTGGGTGGGTGGGTGTGTTGGGTTAGAGCCTGGGGTGAAGCAGCTACCCACGTTGGTACTATGGTAAAAATCCCAAAATCTATTTAATTATTTCTAAATGTCCCATGCTTAGACTAAATCCAGGTCTCCGGAGTACGAATCTAACATCTTTGGGGGCTTAATAGGTAGGTATGACCACTAAGAGGCCCCACTTAAGAAAGGTAAAGGTACCCAACATGGGTGCTCGATTTATCCAAAATCCATATAATTATTTCTAAATGTAAGGGCCAGAGACTAAAATCAGGGTCTCCTAGTTCAAATCTAACATCTTTCAGGCTTAATATGACCCTTAAGAGGCCTCACTCAAAAAAGGTGGAGGTACCAACATGGGTGCCGGTTCGGCCTTGAGGGGGACCTTTGCTACAAGAACAAGCTTTGTGGATTGGACTGGTAGTGTGAAGACCAACCAAAAAACAACCAAGCAAGAGAAAGAAAGTACTGAAAGGTGAAAATAAATACTGGATAAAGAAAGAAAGTAGGTACCTAGTACCTACTTGCAAAGAGGTAAAAAGTGAGAGATTGGATAAGAGAAAGAAGATAGAAGATAAAAGAACAATAAAGAAAGAACTTACCTGCAAAAGAAATAAGCAAAAGAGAGAGAGAGAATGGATAAGAACAATGGAAGTACTTACTTTGTAGGTAAAAGAGAACTACTAGATAGGAAAAGAAAGTACCTAGAAAGTGGTAAAAGAGAGAGACTACAAAAGAGAAAAGAAAGAAAAAAGCCAGACGGAAAAAGAAACCACAAACTACCTGCAAAAGAGGTGACAGACAGATTGGATAAGAGAACAACAAGATAGAAGAAAAAGTAGAACGCAGAAAGAACCTTCGAAGAGGTAAGTAAAAGAGGGAGAATCGACAAGAGGAAAAGATAGAAAACAGAAGGAAAAGAAGAACAATGGAAGAGCCTTACTTCTCTGTAAGTAAGAAAGAAATACTGGTTAGGGAACGAAACTAACCTAACACAACAACATAAAAGAAAAACTGTGAAAAGAGAAGATGAAGAAGGCAGAAGAAACAAAGAAGTTCATAAAGAAAGTACCTTACCTAGAAAGAGGTAAAAGAGAGAGAATGGATAAGAAGAGAAGCTAGAAGACAGAAGGAAAAGCAAAAGAATGGAATTTGTACCTACTTTTGTAGGTAAAAGAGAGAGTGCATAAGAAAAAGAAACAGAATTAATTAAATTAAGTTTGGGTAGGATTTCTTTACTCATCAACAGAGGCAAAAAAAGAAGATCAAAGATTTTAGTGCAAAAGAAAAACTAGAAGAAAAGGAGAAAAGAGTTTTACAATAATAATAAAAGATAGGGGAAAAGTAATAACAGGAAGAGGACGAGGAGGAAAGAAGAAAAAGAAGGAGGGAAAAGAAAAAGATGAACAGAAGGAGGAACAGAGAGAAACTAAGGGACAAATACACAGTGGCAGAAAAGAGAACGATGAGATAAGAGAAAGAGGAGAGGAAAAGAAATCGACTGAAGTTCGACAGAAGGACAGACACACAAAAGGCCATTCACGACGGAATTGGGAACGGTACTGTAAATGGATAAGATTGGATGACGTGTACAAATCCTGACTGTCCTTTTTCCCCAACTGAAGTGATCTAGTTTTACATAGGCCTCTGCTTATGTAAGTAGGTAGTTGGGAGAAATTTGTTGGCAGCCACGTGGCGGCCTGTGAGTGGGGGTAGAGAGAGCTAGAGTTGGTCGCTGGTAGGTAGGAAAACGTGGTCGACCTTATATTTCTGTTTTTTTAATATATTTATTTTATTTCTTTTTTTTTGGATTTTAAGACAAAGGGGTGCTACTACTAGGTACTTTGGGGGGGGGTAATGAATGTAAAACTAATGGGTGTTGACATTCATCTAAAGGGGGCTATTGTGACAATTTTTAAATAAATAAAAACATATTTGCATATGTTGTATATGTTGGCTTTAATTTTTTTGTCATCATTTAACAATTGGTTAATTAAAATTAATATTACACCATATTAATATGTAAGATATTTGTGGTTGTAATTATGAAGATTTTCCTTTTTTCTTTTAGTGAACTTAAGTTCACTATATTCATATGATCTTACCCAAAAAAAAAGCTTCTTTTAGGGGGAGAGGGGTGTGGGGAGGGTTTTGAGTGTTTTGGGTGTTTTCAGATTATGATAGTTTTAAATTCATTAAAATGGTGACAATAAGAATAGATTGTTGGATTGCATATGACTAACTTCTCTTTTTCATTTGCTTTCTTTTTCTTTTTCTTTTTGGATGGGATTTGTGCAAAGTTAGGAAGATGATGGGGTAGAGAATTATTTGATTTTGCAAAAAATGTTTTGATGAAAAAACACACACGCACACACATATATGTCACAAATAATAAGTAAATGTACTTGTCACAATAGGCTGTAAAGATATGCCCCGAGCATTATTGCCTCTGAGGACATTGCAGTAAGGCAACACACAAACTTACACATACATACCCCTCTCCCCCTTGTTCTGAGCTTTGCAGTTGTGGGTAAATAGATTAAGTACCTACCCAAGTACATAACTACTTTTTGCTTTGCACAAGCCAGAACTTAGCATCAGGAATAAGTTTGGATTATTGGTTGACAGCTGGCTGCCTATGGATGGATGTCTGGATAGATGGATGAGATCAAGCTTTTCATCTTCTCTTTCCACCCCATTACCCCTAACCTTTGCATACATACACACACACACACACACACACACAACTAACTTGGGAGGCCCCACCAGGAAGCTTTGAACAGCTTGCTTGATTTATGATGACAGAGTATTAAGTATACAACCCCAAATAACTGTCACACCGAATGAAGGAAGACTTAGGAAAGAAACCAAGGACAAGAGTCCTTGTGGATAATCTCATCCTCTTTTGCATATCCACTCCAACCAGCTGTAATAATATAATTTTTTGCATACAGCTGTGTATATAGCATTTGCATGTTGCATTTACTAGTATATATTTTCTCTCTCCCTCTCTCTCTCCCTCTCCCTCCACCTCCACCCTGCTGGGGAGCAACACAATGACCAGTTGCGCATACCAAAGTATAAGAGCATGTCAACTAACAATAATATAATCAAAACACATGTAAGAATCATTTGGATGAAATTTATGCTTTAAATAACTCTCTTAGTTTGGATCTCTCAAAATATTCTCACCTACAATAGAGCCCCACACACAGCTCGATCGATCGGTGGATTCGGTTTTTAAGTTCATGTCTAGTATAGCAGTAAACTATACTATATTTTGGATAAAGTTTAGAAATCAAATGAATAGTGTTCAAACTTTGAGACCCTGTTTGGCCCTCTAAATGAAGCCATGATATTGTGCCCTCCAAAAGAACCTGTAAAAAAGAAATAAATTTCTTGATTGACTAACGATGAAAGGGCCTGTACACCATATTTTGGATGAATTTTAGTAATCAAATGATCAGTGTTGAAACTTGAAACTCTATTTTGGGCCTGTAAAATATGCCAACGATGATGCTCTGCCCTCCAAGAGGACCTGCAAAAGGAAATGATTGTTTCTCATTGGCCAATGGCAATGATTGGCCCGGGTGATGATAATATTTCACTAGTTTCTCACTTTATAAGTAGTTCACCATGTTCAAGTTTATGGGTGGGCTTGCAGGAATAATCAAACATTGTACGTGTTGATGAAACCTTGATAGAGGCCCAAATAGGGGGGTATGTGGGTGGAGAATCTCCAATCTTATTAGATATGTACTTTACTTATGCTTTTCATTCTATTACACTACTACAGTGCAGAAAATGCTTTGCAATTCTAGTCAGTCAGCCCCCCTGGTTGCTGCCTAACTCCCGTGCAAGTCCACTCCCTTGAACAAAGTATGTATATACAATAGCCAGCATAGCTGAGGTCACGATTGAGTCGTGTGAAGTCTCATTTGGACTCTATCACTGAGCTGCATAACAAGTTTTTTTTTTTAAAGTCATGATTCTTGGAGATTTGTCTTTGTTATCCATTCCATTGCAACAACAACTCGTGTGTTTTCCCTTGTGTAGATTCTGCTAAGCAACATATACATATATAATATATAGCAATATTTTAAGAGGAGAGGATGCGCTCTGATGATGATCACTCTCCTATTTTTGACAATTCAATATTTGACTACAATCCGAAGAAAAAGTTGTAAAAGTTGTATAATTTGCTGTTTTGGGAAACTGGCTTGTGGAACAAAGTATGTGCAGCGATCCAATTTGAGGTTTGTTGATCTGTCTCTCAGATCCTGCTGGCTTCTATTTAGCTACATCTCCCCCGTACTTCTATTATATGTGAGGGGGCTGTCTCAAAGGCTGTCGAAGGACATGCAAAAGTGGTCCACCGCCCAAATCTTTGTAACCCCGAAACTTGGAAGCCATGACAGCTGGGTGACTCCTAAATTGATTCTCAACTATTCAGCAGCACTTGTGGTTATGCAACTAACTCCCTACTTATCACAGGATTGCAATTTCATACCACCTTGAAACTGACCATGACAAGAATCCCACCCTTGTAGAGAACCATTCACTTGGTTTGGGTTGTGAAGAGGAAGAGCAGGTCCAGAGGGAATGGGCTTTTGTGTAGGGTAAGGGTGACAGCCAATAGCTATATGAAGCCCTTGAGTGTAAAGACTTGCCCTAATTTTCTTTTCTTTTCTTTTCTTTTCATGTGATATACAGAGAGCAGAAAACCCAAAAAAATTGGGGGTTGTTTTGAAAAACAGAACACCCATTCCAATAGGTTTTACATATCTCAAAATGCCCCCAAACAGAGAAGAAAAAAACCGTGTAAGTTAAAGCTCAACTTGTGCATTTTGGGAAATGGAATTCCCATTGTAGGCATTCATAGCTCTGTGAGTTATTATGTTCTGCAACATGTGCTCTAAATACACTAGAAAAAACTGAGGAGGTCTTTGGTCTTTACACTAGGTAACATGCCCTCCAATTACACTAAAAAAATCAAAGTAGGTCATCATATTGTTGGAGTGCATGGCAACCAGATTTTCTTTCCTTTTTTGGTAAATTTTTTTCATATGGAGAAATGTTTTTTCAAATTGGTGAAATTTTAGTTTATTTATATTTTTCTAGTTGCCAAATTTCAAAAAAAAAAAAAAAAAAAAAACAAAATAAAAACTAAATTCCACCAAATAACCAAAAATATAAAAACTATAATATCACCAACCAATTTCTTTTATAAAAAAAAAATCACTTAACCACA
>Ga0116231_10001784_pt1 | contig 44728 bp, 15 predicted proteins | sample S1TSphgellanicum_2_FD_89695 | JGI IMG/M metagenome (GOLD analysis project Ga0116231, IMG submission 89695) | Host-associated microbial communities from peat moss isolated from Minnesota, USA - S1T2_Fd - Sphagnum magellanicum MG | ecosystem: Host-associated > Plants > Peat moss > Unclassified... | reverse complement strand
GCATGTTAGATTAAGAGGTTGTTGTAGATGTCATGACAATTGAACCGGAAGGTTCCAACCATCAAGCGCGACATGGAATTGAACACCCACATACGACTCCTTCATTTCCCATCATGGTAAGTTTCGATTCTCTCACCCTATCTTTGTATCTTCAACTTGGACACAACGCGTTAGATCATTAGTGAACTCATTACTTTTTTGAACCACTTACTTGTTAGACTACAACTACATAGTAGTTCCACTTCCAGCCGGTTTTTATGTGAGTGCATATCTTAATGGTGAAGGTGTGCTATTATTCCTCGCAGAATGTCTTTTGATTTGTATATGCAATAGGTTTAGAAGAAGTAACAGATCTAGAATGTATCTCATGATGATAAGCTCCAAGGGTATGGATGAACTTTTCTAGGGTAAGGAATTCCAAGATGTTCATGATTGGGTGGAAAATTTAGAAATGGCAACAGAAGTAAGAGGAATTGATGACTAGAAGTTATTCAAGATTGGTAGACTAACTCTAAGAGGGAAGGCCAAGGAATGGTTCAAAAAAATGGATGGTGCTCTAGCAAATTGGCATGCTAAGAAAGCTACCATGCTTTCAAAATATGGAATAATAGACAAGGAAGAAGTCGAGGTCAAACTAGACCTTGAATCAAACAAGAACCAAAACAAAGGGTTCAAGCTTACCATGACAGGATGGAGAGGCTTTTTACAAGGGGTAAATTGGAGGATGCAAAACAAAGAAAAAAAATTATTTTTAGGCTTCATCCTTAAATAAAAAAACTATGTGTTATGCAAGATTATGCAAATACGGATGAACTATTTGGTGCAACTTTAGAAATTGAAAAGGTGTTGGCTAAATTGGGACAAATTCCATTTGAGTTACTAAAATATAAACAAGAAGGAGCTGCAACATTTGATGTTGTTGTTGAAAAATAAGTCAATGTGTTGAATGAGTCATTCATTAATTTCTTCAGACAAGGAATTACACTAGGTCATGGAGTAGGGTCATTTTGAGCTAGCACCACTTCAATACACCATATATGTAGTTTAGTTGGTCATGTGGTTACTATTTGTTCAAGAATTGGGGACCTAAAACCTAAATCTAGTAAATGTGGTATTCAACATAGGACAAAGAATTGTGGTTTAAGATGTGGTTACTACAATAGTATGGGCCATACAACGTTGTTGGAAGGACACCAAACCAAATTTTGTTGCAAATAATTACTTTGAGGTGCTTGTTAATGATGAAATAATTACACTAAAATAGTTGAGCCGTCTTTGTGGAACAAAACAAGATGTTTTCTTTAGTGTCAAAATACCAAGAAGGAAAATGCTAGTAGAAATGAAAATGCTAGAGGTGGAAAAAGCAAAGGAAAGAACCATGGATGTCATCTAACAATTGGTGCAATGAGGGAAGGATCGTCACAATCCAAAATTCTAACCCATTTCATCAAGGGTAAAATTTCATTGTCTTTGATGGAGACAATCTTGTCAATTCTTGGAAAATTGGAATATCTAGAAAGTCTAATGAAGCTTACTCGAAAAAAAAAGGGGGGGAGTTTGAAAATAACTAATTTGATGAAACCAAAAGAAACACCAATAATCCAACAAATTTGTGTCAACAAAAGTCATCAAAACAAAACCCTACACCTTTTGGTAGAAATTAGTAACCATTTGGTTGAAGGATTGGTTGGCACCGATGCATCCATGTCTATTATGGCAATAGGAGTTGTTTGTGAACTAGGTATAATGCATTTAATCATAGGATCTGAATCATACAAGACAACTTCCCGCTTGGTGACACATGTGGTTGGGAGGATTAATGAAATTATTGTGAAGGTTGGAGAGATTCAATGTCTCATGACCTTCATGATCATAAACATTATCAACTATGAACTACTACTTGGATTGGATTTCCTAATTAAGATTGGGGCAATTGGGGATGTGGAGAAAACACCTATCCAAGTCGGGCAAGGTCCTAGAAACAATATACATGTCTTGCCATTAAACATGGTCAATATATTGTAGGTTGTTAGGACGTAAACACAACATGATAATTATGTAACGAAGATTTTAAAAAATGAGTTTAGCTGGACAACAATCACTAATAATGTTCAAATATTGGAGGATGCTGAAGTTGAGGTCTAGAACAATGTGAAGGAAAGTTAGGATACATCAAAGGATGAGGAAACCATGTTAAACAATGCACCTCAAATCCAAGGATCGGGATTGTTTGATTCTATGGATTTTAATGTTGGGGAAAAAATGTAGGATGATGGGATGGGCTATTTTGTTATGTAGGAAGGCCAAATCAAATGATCATTTTGCTTTTGGAAGAACAAACAAACATCATTTATGGAAAATTATCAAATTATGATGACTTTGGGGATTGGATCTGATGTGTCTCAAAGGAAGAAAATAGAAGGAATGAGATTTTCTTTGGCGAGCAAATGAATAAATTTTCGCATATATTATAGCTAGAGAATTAAGAAAAAGAAAAGCCAATTATTTGTGCAAATACCTCTGCTAAAAAGGTTGGTAGATGGGGGGAGATCACATCAAAAATAAGATTGGATCCAAATCTAGATTAGGAAAAAGTTGATCAATTATGGTAGTTATTGGATCAATTCTAAGATGTTTTTCCCTAACATAAAGGATAATTAAGATGTTGCAGAATTGGGGAATATTCTATTAACACATAAGGATTTCCAACATGTCGCTCTATTCCAAGCAAATTATCCTTTTGGGAAGAATTGGAGGTTAAGTAGCAGATAGATGAATTGGTCTCATTAAAGAAAATGAAACCAAACACATCAAAGTATGCCTATAAATTGACACTTCCAGTTTAAAAAAATGGCAGTCATAAATTATGGAGATTATTTGACCTTTGAACAAACAAACCAGAAGAAATGAATTTCCAATGCCTTTACTTAATGATGTTCTAACACAATTAGGGAAATCTCAATTGGTTTTTGTGCTTGACTTATAGTCCTAATTCTAGCAAATAAAAATGTCACTAAAAAATGGCAAAAAAATCACGCTGGTCACTAAGTTTGGTTTCTTTGATTGGAATGTTATGCCTTTTGCATGAAGAATGCTACTAATACATTCTCAAGAACTATGACCAAGGTGTTTGGAAAGTATATGGACAAGTTTTTTAAATTTTTTGTGGATGACCTCAATATTCATAACATGACTTGGGAAAATCATTTGTAGCATCTCTAATTCATGATGATGAAATTGAAGGAGGTAAACCCAAAGTTCAATCCTAGCAAATGTGAATTTGCTAAGAGAAGTATTGGGTTTCTAGGTCATGTTGTGAGCAAAGAAAGGATGCAACCTTATCAAAGGAAAGTGAAAGCAATAACTAAATATCCATTATCCTCTTCAATTACAAATTTTAATGCATTTCATAAGATTACTGTAATTATGTAAAGGGTTACTATCGCATCAATGTTTCTCTTTTCGAACTTACAAAAAAGGGTCCACTATATTTTTGTGGACACACCAATGTTAAGAGACATTTGAAATATTAAAATGCATTGGTTAAATCACCTATTTTGGTTCAGCCAAAATTCACTAAAGCCTTTATTCTAGATGTTGATTGGTCCACTAAAAGAGTTGGTGTTATTATCCCACAATGAGAAGGGTGTAATAAAAGAGTGGTATCATATGCAAGTTATAAAAATTTGTCACCAATACAAAAGTGCTTTCACCTAATGGAGGGTGAATGTTATGCTTTGATATGGGGCATTATGCGTTTTAAACAATATTTACACCACAACCACTTCACATTGAGAATAGATCACAAACCATTGGAGTGGCTTGCCACTATGTCTAATGCATATGGAAGGTGAGGGAGATGGATCAACATGTTACAAGATTTTAATTTCAAGATTATGCATCATCTAGGGTCCAAACATTCAAATGCAAAAACCTTTAACAAAAATTTAGTAGAACATGCAAATGAAAATGATGATTTTTAGAAGGAGATTCAAGATTATGTTTGGCTACAAAAAGTGTAAAACGGTGAAAGCATGACCAATAAGGGGACAATTTGGACTATCACACTTATGATTTTTCTAGATTACATAAAACGTAAAATTTAAAGCCATATTCAAAATTAACATTGTCAATTTTTAATTATTCATGTTGTCATAAACTTTAATGGGAATCATTAAAAAAAATTGGATGAATTCTAAAAAGATTATGGACTCGTAATGGACTTTTGAAATGACAACACTACGTTTATAATTCAGAAAAATGAAAAATGTGGACTCAAAAAATATGTCAAAGTAGTGTCAAAATAAAAATTAAATAATAAAAAATCATTAAATGAAGAATTTATTAATGAAGTGCATTGAAACTTTCCTAAAATATATGTTTTTAATTTTTATCCTTGAGAGTCCATTTCACATTAAAACTTTTAATCTTTACAATTGATTTTTTGATTAATCACATGTTTAAAGATATTCATAGGTTGGCTTATTAATGTTTATGATTAAAAACATAAGGGATAATTATATGATTTATGGTTTGATAATTGTTAGAACTGCAAAAAAAATTATTAATGTTAAATTATGGATTATCAAACACCACTTTTGAACCACTTAACCATGCTTTCACCCAAAAAATAAAACAAATATGTTAAACAGGTAGGTGGAGTTCCAAGATGCAATTGATTTTGCAACACATGGGCAATCACGAAATGTTGAATCAATTCTTCATGGTTGAAATAAAAGAAGTGGAAGTAATGGGTGGAAGTACTTTAATAGATGATGATATTGGCGTAACTCAATTGAAAGAAGCATTAAGCAAACAACATGATTCACAAATTTTGAGAAAAAAACACAAGAATTTATGGATGCACATATGCATTTACATATGGTGGAAGAAGTGTGCAAACAATAGTTGATGGAGGAAACAATGAAGAGTGTTCATTAGATGAGGAAAATGATTATGAATGGTTTTAATCCAAACACATGGACATTTGGAATGATGAACAAACTATGATGGTGTTGCATGGAGGGTGAGTTCCTATAGACTGCAAGTTAAATGAGATTAACATGATAAGGAAGAGAATCTTGCAATATCATTGGAATCATGATCAACTTATGTTCAAAACATTGGTTGTACCAAAACTAGAAAAGCACAAGTAGATTATTTTAAATCTAAATATTGAGATTAAACATTTCCGTGAAAGACGTATACTTGTTAAAGTAAACAAACATTACCTCTAACATAACCAAATTGATGATGTAAAAGATGTGGTATGTTCATGCAAATAATATCAATTGGTGAAAAGAATTGGAAGTATTAGGTTTGACACAAAAGAGCTCAAAAGCATACCTTTCTTGGACCAATTCTACCAATGGCTTTGGATATAGCTAGACCTTTGCCAAAGACTAACAATGGTAACAAATACTTGTGGCCATCAATCATTATTCAAAATGGGTTGAAACAAAAGTAATAGCTAATCATAAGACTAAAACTATTATTAGATTTTTTGAGGATGATATCATATGTGGGTTTGGTGTACCCAAGCATGTTCTAATGGATAATGGAAGAAATGGGCTTCAGAATTTGATCAATTATGTAAAAACTATAGGATTGATCATCAATATACTGGTTAAAACTCTAAAACATGGTTTAACAATTATTTATGCTACTTCTGATCATGCACAAATTTGGGATGAACATTTATTTAGGATTCTATTTGGTTATAGATGTGGTGTACAATTGAATATTAAATTCTCACCACATATGATTTTGATCGGTTGACGCACTCCCAAGTCCCTTGTTGAACCCACTTGAGGGTCCAACTATGTAGAGTTGTGGAAAGTTAGGACTTGAGGGGCGCTCCCGACTTCCAGCACCAAAAAAGGGTAGAGGGGCGTGCTAGAAGTCCTGGGATTAGACTAGGAAGAGGGATTAGATTATCAAGCTTGAATTTGCATCCAAAACCAACCACAAGAGGGTTAGTTAACATTCGGGAACACCCTTGGGTGTTGGGACAAGCCACCGGCATTTTAACACAAAACTCACCACGGCCCGGACTCGAGGGAAGCCACCACCTTCCCCCATATAGTATACTCTGTAGCTCTCCGCCGAGGCCACATCCAAATGGCTCTTTTTCCCGGGACTCCCAAGTTGGAGTCCCGAAACTGTCCCGGATTGGAGTCCCGAGACTTTGGATGATCATAGCTCCTCGCCTCGAACTCAAATCAGGACGAGTCTAAACCAAAGTTGTAGCTCTCGTCGAGAGCTTTGCAACGCCGTGTCGCACTCCTTGAGGAGACGTTGGGAAGAGGTCTATTCCCGACTTTTAGTGGTCGGGAGTCAAACTAGCAGTTTGACTCCCGACCCTTCTTTTGCCCATAACTTGGGCTGCAAATGTCCAAATGGCCAATGCGAGACCATTTTGGGCATCTACGCTTCAAGATCTTTCCATTGATATAAAAAACGCACCAAGACGAGGAGATTTGATCCCTCAAATTGTCTTCTGAATTTTCGGGAGTCCCGGAGGACTCCATTTTCCCACTTTTGGGAGTGTGAGTTGCATTCTCACACTTAACCCCAAAGTGGGGTTGCGATATCGGTCATATTCCTAACTTTGCATTAGACTACAAATTATAAACTGACAATTTCCTTAGCCCTTTGGTGAGCACATATAATGAGGATGATGATCTTGAGGATTTGGCAAAAGAAAATGATTAAGAAAATGCAACTAATCACTAAGATGCATGGCCAGATTCTTGACAATGTAAGTTAGGCTCAGATGGAATAAAAAAGAATTTATGCTTCAAGGAAAGGAAAACAAATGTTTGTGGGGTTTATTGAAGGTGAAAACTATGTTAAGATGAAGAAACCTAGAAAGAAAAAATCATTAATTTCTAGTTGGGAAAGACCCTTCTTTTTATGAAATATTTGAATGGGAAGGGTTTTCTTGAACAAGATGAAGGAGGACGCATATGTGTCATCAAAAGAAAGGATGATAGACTTTGGGATAGACCCATAAAAAGATTTCTAGGTCTATCATGCTATATCTTGATGGTGGTGATTGAAGGATTCATTCAAAAATGTTTGGGAGTGGTTACATATGTGGCTTGGAAATATGGATCAAGGTTTATCGTGTAAAAATGGTCTTAGTTGTCTACATCTGTGCGTTGGAAACAAACCCTTATTTTATCGTTTGCTCATCACTAGAACTTGAACTCATCTATGTAAGGGATGTTAACAATGGCATTAGTTAAACAAAAGCAAAAGTTTTGGGATGTGTTTGGTTGTACTTTGTTGTTTCCTATGTGTGGATACAAATGTTTTTGGTGATGGAACATTATCTATTGTGAAAGGGATAAGTAATCGAAGTTCATTGATGTTAAACACCAAATTCTTACACTAGCTTTTTATGATTCTACTTGGAAGATAAATTGCAAGATCAACTCACTACTCACCTTGACTTGTGTGTTAGAATGTTTAATAAAAAAACTTCACCTTGTCAAATTTCCATTATTATGATGAAACAATTGCATTGTGGAAAGAGGTGACAATGAGATATTGGGTAGATATGTGATGTTGATTTTAGTTTTGCTCATACATTGACAAGTTTTGTATGTGAAATTTACTCACATGGGTTAGGTGTTGTGATTGGATGTTTGAAAGTTGAGTGGGGGTTATGGTTGTTGTATGGGTTGGGTACAAGACCCCCCTTGTTGAAGTGGGCAAGACCCTTTGTGAATTATTGTGTGTGGTAATTAAAAACATTGTGTGGAAGGGAGGAATGCCAATTGTGTTTGAAATTTGTAGCCTCATGAACTTGAACTATGATTCCATTGTGCAATGAAGGAAGTTTACAAAACGTTTATTAGGATAGAATCAAAATGGTATTTAATTGGAAGGGATGATAGGCTCAAAAGGATTGAACAACTGACTTGGGCATGTTTCAAATTGTCCATGTTTAGTATACGTGGACAACTTGAGTGTGGTCGAACATTTAAATTATGGGAGCTCCAAACAAATATTTGTAATCTAGGTGTAGATGTTGGGTATTTGGTTTGTTTGTACTAATGCTTGGTTTTGTTATGTCATCTTTCATATGGGACATTGTTGGGGATTGAAGATCATTGATTTTGTTGGGGAATATGTTTGTCAATGAATTATGCCAAGAGAAGGTCATGATAACCAAATGAAAGGGGGTCCAAAATGTTTTAATATGATTAAATATGTTTTATTGAATGTTTTTACATATAATCAAGAACCATAATAACTTTAATCAACCCAATCAAATTACATGTCTAATAATTTTATGATACATTTTGCGATACTTGTACTCCAACCTAAAAAAATACATTGATTAGTGTAATTGTCTATGCTTTCACCCCCATTACTTATAAATCTTGTTCAATTTCATGATTTGGAGGAGATAGATTAGAAACATAATAATGTTCATAAGTAATGGTATCCAAAATTGAAGAGCAAAAATATTTGAAAGAATTATTTAAGAGTCATGATATTGGCTTGAAGAAATGTTACAAGTTTAACAACAAATGTTTTGTATACAAGCTCATTTTTGAATAGTTTAGTCACACATTGCATCATGTTGGTTTTTTTTCTAATTTTAATGATGGTGATATAATTGACAATTTAACATTGATCGTTCTCAAACCATGAGATCTATCATTTGTCATAACACATCAAAAAACGACAATAAACATTAACTATGAATATTCAATATACTTGAAACTTTTGATTTCATACAACAAGGCCAACCATATATGGGTAAAAGCACTCTAAGGTGGACCAAAAAGGGCACATGTGAAATAATACATTTTTGCAATGTATTTTGATTGTGACCAAAATGTGACACCATTTTATAATCATTTAATCCTCAAAGTAATTACATGGCCACTTCTTAAACATCCTAAAATTTAAGGTTTGTGAGGAAAAATATATAAATTCCACAAAAATCATGTCCAAAAAGACTTCATAGAATTATTCATAAAATTCTTCCATAAAGTCCTTATACTTCCATGTCATCTTGAAAATGGTTTGCCCTATTACATGATTTTATGAACACTCTAGTTTGCAAATACCCATATGGCTCTTGAAGAAACATGTAGAAAGTGAAAACTCATAATTAAATCAAATATGCAAAAGAGATGTGAACATTATGCTAAAATATCCTTTAGATTGACCGCTTGCAAAGAAGTAATTCAATTTAACATTAGGTGCAAATGTTTTTGAAGTATTTGTTGTTGCGCCTAACCCTTTCAAGAAATATTCACCTAAAAGTATGACACAACAATTTTAGATATTATTATAACCATGGAAAAACCAATGGAACTACAATCTCAAATGCAATTGTCTTGAACCTTCTTTATGGAACCTAGTTCTTATTTTTCAAGTTGAATGCAATGGATTTGTTCAAGAATAGTTGGTTTGTCACAACTAATTTTCATAATCTTTTGTGTCAATAAGGGTATCACATTCAATTGTTCATATGTTTTCATCTTCCATCTGAGTACATTTATAATCAAAGCATGACAACATGAACCAAAAACAAGATAAAACTAATAAATCCTATCCTTTTTCATTACCTCATGGTAGCCCATGTAGCCACAACTTTTTAGTGAATAATGAAGATGTTTAGTTAATCCTTTGGCCAATATGTGCTACAATGGGTGGTCAAAAATAGTTGAAGAGTTTTGATAAGCGTAAACCTTTATTATGAAAAAAATTAGGCTCAAAGACTCCATGACATTTCCAATAAATACTATTACCTTCTAGGTGCCAAAAGACTATCCAAAACATAAATAATGAATAATGTTTTGCATGCACATGTGCTTGATTTCCTATCAAAACTTTGGAACCTAAATTTTATTAATCAAAAAATTATTATAATTTAAACTTTTCAAAGTTCTAGCATCACTTTTGTAAAAATTAATGTTTTATATTACTTAAATTTTATGTCCATCATATAGAAGGGTGTAAACATAATATTAATGAGCCATTTGGACCAAAGAGTAAATCTTTAATGGACCAAATACTTAGTCCCTAATGAATAATTAAAATTAGCATAATACTTGTTAAAATATGTTTAAATCGTGATTTCCAAATCAACGTTAATTTTAAAAAAATTCTTATTACTTAAAAAGATGTCGCATTATACATCATGTACATATAGACATTAAAACATTCCCACAAAATTATCATTTAAAAGCCCTTTAAATAATGGAAAACACTAGTTACATTATTTCAACTAGTGTGAACCCTGTGCATAATGCATAGGTGTGTTATTTCAACAATGTTTGGTTTATGTTTTTGGTTTTTAAAAAAAACTTTTCTTTTCAAACAACTGTCCGTGGCCACTGTCCATCCGGAGTCACTGTCATTAAGGGTAAGGCAAAGGTGTCAAAAATCAAGTGAGGGCCATGTGGTAATAAGAGCATCTCCATGAATGCTCAGTAGGTGACCTTGCACTGGAAATCTTGGATGTTGTTCATCAATCAAATCCAGTGAATCCACGAGGAGACTGCTGGTACCCTCAAATAATCGACAGCTTTGAGAGCCATGGAGGAGCCCTGGAACAGTCTAATAAACAAAGTTGAAATGTATTTATTGACTACTCCCTGTTTCTTATTGGCTAGATGGTTTGATTGGTCCAAGTGGGTTGCTATTAGCAGTCTCCCACCTACTTGCAATTTTAGTTGTATGGGTGGGGTTGAAAAAAAGTTAGTAACTAACACATCCCGTCCGGAGTCACTGTCACAGACATACATACCAAGTGAATTAATATATATGATAATGCATTCAGGTACTCCACATTTATTAAATTCATTTCAATTTTTTCCAAATGTTCCTATAGTACATCAATAATATTGTTGGACAAGTTATCCAAAAATTTCAACATCAACTTAAATAATCATTTAGAACAATGAAAAAATAAATGATTACATCAATGTACCAAGGTGGCTCCTTATCCCCTATTTGGACCAAAAACATGTATGTTTTTATATTTGTGAATAAAATATGAAAAGATTTGAAGAAATATTGTTATTCAAATCAATTTTTTACACCTATCCACATTTGACTAATGTTTTCATCATTCACATTTTGGGTATTTTGGCATGTTTCATGAAAGTCAAGTAATGCAAATATATGCTTGATTGCATTGTGCCTTTGTGCAATAATTTGATTACATTTTGTTTTGTTCCAATATGTTTTAGTTGTGTCTTAGTGCAACATGTTTTTGTGTAGGTAATTTATATTAATACATGTATTGGTGATGGCATTGTGGTTGTTTTGCAATTCCTAACATTGTTGCAAGCTTCATCATCAACCTATTTCAAGCAAATTCCACCCCTTAACACCTTACACACTCTTTTGTCTTTCATCCTTCATTATGATTTTGCATAGCAATATACACTTATTATTTTGAAAATCACAATGATAGTGGCAAGTGTAATATTCCATTCTATTATAAACCTTAACTCTTTGTGAGAGAATGAATGCAATAGTGTCACAAAGTGCAAAGTGTGCAAATGTGTGTATATATTGCAATTGTGCAAAATATGTAAATGTGTGAATATATTTTTAAAATGCATTTACACTTACTCGATTGATATATATCCTAAACCATATATACATATACATTGGATTTTCACATATCAGGGAAGGGCAAGTGCAAAGGGGGTTATGTTGAGGGCATTGGTAACAAAAGCAATAGGCTTAATTCCTAATCCAACAAACAATGTAACCCCAATGTGACTTGCATTTCCTCAACATGAAAAATTGGCAAATGTTTAATCTACCATGATGGAGGCACCTTATAGGTATGTAAGGTGTTTTGAAAGGAATAAAATTATGGCTCAGTATATAGAGTAAGTCCACCACACCCAACATTGAATGTCAATTGTTTCCTAGCCCCACTCAAATTAAACATGTAAAATTAGACCGTAGAAGGTGAGAGATTATTTAAATGCCACCACTTGGGCCAATCATTATGGCCAACCAATCAAAAGTTGGTAGGCGTAAATTCTATCCAAAATTGTTTTATGCCTACTAACAAAACAATACAATCATACTTTGAGAAAATAGTTTAAAAGTTCACAATTTATGGTTATATTCATTCTGATTTCTTTGAAGACTATTTTCACACAATTATCTCATTACATTTACTATTCCTTTTTCTCAAATTTTTTATTATCATCAATAATAAAAATCTATGGTTAGGTTTCACAATTTAGTTAGAAAAGCACAATAGTTCATAGTATTATTATTGTTTTTTCATCAATATCTTATTGTTTTCTTTACTCATAATATAATATATCAAACCTCTATAGTATGAAGTGTAAAAATTCAAAATGGAAAACATAAAAATCTATGGTTTGAAACCCCAACAAAATTGTAAACTACTCACTATCTCTATTTTAATCTCTAGCAACTATCTTAGTTTCTATGTGTGTAATTAAGCAATCTCCTTCAAAATTCATCAACTTCCAAAACTACTTCAGTTTTTGACTCCAAAAATAATTTGAATCTTCAATTAATGAAATGTGTTCATCCTACCAACTCATTAGCCATTTGCATTTTGCCTTATTTAACTTCTACCCTTCTCCTAATTTTATCCTATCTTGTTTAATCACTCCCATTCATCCTACCAACTCATTAGCCATTTGCCTTTTACCTTATTTAATTTCTACCCTTCTCCTAATTTTATTCTATCTTGTTAAATCACTGCCATACACTAAGTAATAGAGGTATTAATCAATTTTACTAGGCCTTGTGAACATCACACTGTATTCTTTGCAGAAATACAAGTCAAAACCCATTTTCATTTCATTTGAAGGCTATAAAACTTCATCCAAGGTACATTGTACATGCCATTTTAGTGGTGCTAATTGACTCGTTCTAAGGACATCTTTCGTTTAGGCTGTTGGTATCACAACAATTTTCCATTATGTTCATCCAACACATTGTGCTCCCAATCAAATCATCTGGTCTGGTCGCTCTATGGGTCAAACATATGAGTCAAGCCATTGACCAAATACAAGAGCTGTGAGTCAAACTGCGATTCATCATGAAGTGATGTCTGTTTTTTCTTTATGAAAACTTCTGTTCCCAGAGTTCCTAACACGATTAACTACATATTTTCCCTGCACTTGCACTCTTCAATGGAAAGTGATTGTCCCTACAACAAGAGACAAAGCTTTTGGGGGGGGTGGGGGTGGCTTTCCAATAGGCTGTTGTGTTCACAACACATTAGGCACTGTTAAATTTGGCCACTTCAAAGTGCCTGTAGATCATTGTTTTGATTGGCTGACTATAATGAACGGCCCAGGTGGTGACATCTAAATAGCCTCTCACTTTATGCTCAAAGTATTACTAATTGAAAAAGAAAAATCAAGTCAGGCTTTTATGGAAGTACTATAGGAATCACACCTTTCTTATATATAAGAGGAGAGAATACAAAGCCAAGGAAAGAGAGAGAGAGAGAGAGAGAGATGATAAAAGAATTGATGGATTTTGTTCTCTTAAAAAGTATATCCAATATAACAGTGTGTAAGTACATATGAAACAAGAACACTCAAGTACGGGAACCTGAAACTTGTTCTGCGATCTCTGTATAAATACTTTAACGTAGTGTGATAGTACTCGACATGAACAAGTTGCATAGAGAAGAAGGGCAACCACCAACTTTAATACAGACTTTGTAGCCTATCCGAACAACATTCATGTATGTGGAAGAAGTCTAATTAAGTATAGTGCTTGTTGTGCTTTTGATGATTGTCTTCTTCATCTTTCTTTGCAAAGGCAGTTTTTTAAGCCTCTGCCGATGCTTGGTTGGTTGTTTTGTCAACCTTGCAGCATGCAAAAGAGAAAAGCGCTTTTATATGAAGGAAAAAAAATTTATTCATGCAGGAAAGCACTAAACATTTCACCACAATAACAATGGGGCTCATGATTGAATCACTCACCCTGACCTGTTTGTTATTGATATTATAATATGGTGTGATTCGTATCGATTAGTTATGAGGATACCCAAAGTGGGTTTTTTTTGCTTTTCCCACAATGGGCTTCTTTCATTGGTCAATTACACCAACAAAAGAAGCAATCAAACCTTTGAGCACTCCCAAAACAGATACTTATATTGTTGTACTACTCTCCTTTTGGGCTACTTATGTGGGTTTCAAGAGGAGAATTTTTTGGGCAAAGGATATGGGATAAAGTGTGATGCTATTGAGAACACATTGGGAACTTGAGGAACAAACGAGATCATAATTAATAATCATTAGGAATTTGATGGGACCATGAAGGAACCATGATGAGTGATGACACTAGAGAGCTAGGTGCATTCCTTAAACTACTTCTCCCATTTCCTTCAAATTTATGTGAAAGCAATCAGATTATCTGAGAACTATCTCCGTTCTCCGCCCACATAGCCTACCCTGTTTGGGGCTCTACCGATGTTGGGTTGATATTTAATTTTGGGCAAGGACATTGTGTTTAGATTGATCATAGAGTATAGTAGCTTAAGGGATTTTGGCCCCTAGGTAATAAATAATAGGTCTATTTTTATATGATGATTTTTGAAAGATGAATTTTGGCTTCTGTTGAAACTTGAGTTATAGAGTTATAATATCTTGAAGGATTTTCGTTTCTTTTAGAGGATTTTTTGAAGATCATATGTTTGCGGGGTGAAATATTTGAGTTTCCATAATTCTTCTTTTGCATCTAGTTTTTCTCTTAGATATCTCAGAATCAGAGGACCATGGGGTTCATCGGGTTCGGGTTTTTTGAAGAAGAATCAAAAATTTTCTTTTACTGTCAATTTCAAAAACAAGAATGAACCAGCACTCTTCATGAAATAACCAACAAATAGCCAGCAGTTATAAATGCTGTTATTTTTTTCTTTTATTCTATTTCAGTTGGAAAATTGTGATTATATTTTAGAGTTTATTCTTTGATTTTATTTTTTAGAACTGGGGTTATGAATCTTAAGAGAGACTGCTTGAAGACATAGACTTTGGATAAATCCAGAGAACATGAAATAAATATTGGGCAATACAAAGTGAGAGACCATTTAAATGCCACCACATGATCAATTAATTGTTGGGCTCATGAATCAAAAAGCAATTCTCTTCTTTTAATGGCTTTTTTTTTTTTAAAGATCACTTATATCCATGTAATATTTACAAGTTGAAACTCAGTTTCAAACTATGGAAAGTTTGTGTATTTCATACAATTTCTAGGGACGAGTAATCCAAACTGATATACCAGGGATTTTTTTGAATCTTTTCTACAGTTGTCCCATGGACCATTTCAAAGACAATTTCAGAACTAATTATCTCATTTTCAAGCTTAACTATGTCAATTTTTTTTCCATAACTATAATAACCACCTCCTTTTTATAGCTATCTCACTCTTTTTCCCTATCCACCAACATGGATATGAAAAAACAAATTAACATGTGTCTTTTCATATCCATGAAATGTATATTAATTTAAATGAAATTTGACATTGACATAAATTATTGAAAACCATATGAAAACATACAAATTAAAATAAAATAGTTGATTGTCACTGTATTGAAATGGAAAGTCGTATGATGCAAAACTATAGTGCACAACACTCCGGAGCTCAAATTATATTGGGTAAAGTGACTATAACTTATTGTTACTTGTGGAGATGCTCTAATCATCATATTACACATGTTCCATTCTTCTTCTTCTTCTTGATTCTGTTTTGAACCAACCATAAGTAGGTATGGGTGCCAGCCATTAGAAGATAAGCTACTTCTTTGTGAAAGCAATAAAGTTTCAAATGGAAAAAAGAAGCATAGGGTGCATGCACTACATGTAACCTAGCTCCACATGTGAAGTGGGTGCCACTCATGAGCAACCAAGCCGGGCATTCCAAAAAACAAAAATCACTTGCCCGTCCATCCTATTGGGAGTTTTTAGGCCACAAAATTGTAACTCTATTCACAACCGATTTTTGAGTCTTGCTAAATGTATTGTTTTGTTGTTCGGACAATGTCAAAGTGGACCCTAACCATCACCAATCTATTAAGCGCACCAATGTTTGTTGAGAGTTTAAGCGCATCTTACTATTGAGTGAGAGCTGAGTTTACTCACCTTTTTACCCATGGGACCTCATTCTCTCTATCCCTATGTTGTCCCCTCCTTGGCTCTTGTGCTCTTATGCACGGTTCCGTAGCTTGCCGTGTTATTTTCACGTGGCATTGGCCTTGCGGGAAGTCACGGGAAGGTCAAGATCTCTTGAGGGGATTGGGTCAAGATTTTTAAAACCATGTTTCATTACTTAAACATCATATTTTACTTCTTAAAACTTATGACTATGTGTACACAATTTGGTAGTTTTTCATCCATTTGATGTCACTTTATTAATTCATTTTACAAATTCATGTTCAACATTATAGTATATTTCAGAATTTGGAAGTTGAGTACTATATAAAACCCTCCTTTAATATGTGGAGGATTTTTTGTTTAAATTTTTATAGATTTTTTAACTTTTAATTTTGCAAAAGTGGCAATTTTTTTGTTGAAAGAGTCACAATTGACAATGAAAAAACCCACTTTGGGGACAAGCAATTTTCATTGCCCATGCCATCCAAGTTAAACTTACCAGCCATTGTCGATGGTTTGTTGAACACATGAATATATTCTTTTTCTTTTTGACATACATTGTGTATGCAACAAAGGCACGAATATATGGGTTTTTGGGACAATGTTGTGGCATATGTTGGCATCTATATCATTGACATTATCTATTGTCGCCACCCCTAAACCTAGGTGACAATGTATGAAATGTATTATTATTACCATACAATACATTGTCTACCTATGGCAACATATCTGAAGGTATTTAAAATATTGAAATCCTTGCAAAGAAATTAACACTACCTTAACACCAAAAAGTGGAATGTAGTTATTCATCATTAATATGGTATGTAATAAGAGTGATGGAATTTTTTATATATATAACATTAATTTGGATGTTAATAGAACATTTTCTTTGCGATCAGCCCTTCTTGGAAACTAGGATGTAGCAAATCTCAATTGGTGGACATCCTTCAATGAAATTACAAGTGGGTGCTAAGAATTTCGTGAAAGGAAGAATTTGTGCCTGTCCTTAGAAAATGGAATTGGAGTTGGCTATTGTGCAATTGGAAGTGTCTCATGTTCAAGGTGAGGTGATCTAGGGCGTTGTGCTCAAGCATAGAACTTTTTGGAATATGGACATGTAGAATTTTAACCTCCCCTTGATTGCAATGTAGCTCCAAGCTTTAAGTCTTCCCCTTTTTGTGTGTAGCTTTCTAGGTATGTGTGCAATGCTCATTTCAAACAAATTGCAACCACAACTAAACATCATTGGCTTATGCATGACTTGGTGATTTGAAACCCCATAAAGTAAGGTCCCGATGCAATTTGATGAGTTCCCTTTTACGTGTAACCCATTTGAGGAGTAGCCTATACGGTGTGACGGTGGTGCTAGTTGCAATCCGCAAAATCAAACCACAATAAAGAGATCCATGTCATTGTCAATTTAAGCAATAAAATGAATCTTATCTTTGTGTTAGTAGGCATGTATTTCGAAAATATAGCTTAATAAGTTAAATTGTATGTGTCTATAAGGTAGGTTAAATCAACATATGATAAGTTCCCTTTCAGGTGTAACCCATGTGAAGAATATCCTATACGGTGTGATGGTGGTGCTAGTTGCAATCCGCAAAATTAAGACACAATCAAGTGATCCATGTGGTTGTCAATTTAAGCAATAAAATTGAATCTTATCTTTGTGTTAGTAGGCAATTATTTCAAAAATATAGTTTCATAGGTTAAATTGTATGGGTCTATAAGTTAAGTTAAACTAACAAAATTTAACCTAATGTATAGTCCCATACTAGATTACATGACCAATGTTTGAAAATGGGAGCAAAAAATACAAGGAAGAATGTGGCGTTCAAGATGCTAAGTTTTAATCATGCAATTTTATAATTTATTGAAGAGCAATACTTGAAAAGGGTTGCAATTTAGCCATGGTCAATAGCTTGGATGTGTATCATTAGTAGATTTTTGGCTGGAAAACAACATAAGAAAAGCCCCTTGAATGTTGATGGATCACAAAGTGTTTAACATAATCCACATTTTATACCCATCTGTCAAGCTGTTTATCTATGGCAACTTACTTATGTACATATTGAATAAATGTAAGCTTTAAAATTGTAAACATTTTTTTTAAAAATCAAAATTTCTTACTTAATAAAGATTGTAACAAGAGGACTAACATATTCACATATTAAGCTAAATATGATTTAGTGTGTTATTTTATATGGATGTCCATGCTTGTAATAACCCACAATCATAACGGCAAAAAAAGAAAGAACATGTCATTAGCAATGAAGTTTTTAAAATGCTAGCATGTGGTGAATTCCAATTCATCCACTAAAGGATGTAAAATGGGTATTAAGAAGGGTTTCATGGGACACTTAATCCCATTCTTTCCCATGTGCAAGCTTTTAGCTGATACTTAAAGGGTTGTCTTCAAGACTAGAACTTCATTGGGATTTGGGAATTTTGGAACTTTTTAACTCCCCTTGATCATTGTCTAACTTTGAACTTTAGACATTTTCTATTGGTGCACGAACCTCTTTAGGAGTATGTGTAATATCTCTTTAGAACAAATATGAACCACAATTAGGAATTGTGAATTTATGCGTGACTTTGTGAATGATCTCACTAAAAAGGCTGCACATGCACATGTGATGAAGGCCCTTTGAAGCCACATGAGGATTATCCTCTTGGCATGATCCCCCCCCCAAAAAAAAGAAATAAACTAAATTATGTGGTCGTTAATTTATTGGTATTGTACTCTTTGTGCCAATATGCCTTTATTCCAATAGTGAGCTTCATACATTGAACAATTAGACTAGGTCAAATGATCAATATTTGGAAATTGGAACATGTGAATATTAGAGAAAAAGGATTTGTGATGATTTTGTTCTTTTGTTTTTATGAATGAAAGCTACTTGGAAGCAGAGATTAAACATGGTTCAAATATCAATTTAACAATATTGTAACGGGCGGGAAGAGTTAGTCAAGGTAAGCATTAGGGTGGTGTGATGCTTAAATACTCACGTTTCAATCTATTGGCATGAGCTTGACTTTGTATTTTATATCATATCTAATGGGAGGACAAAGGTTACCATCCATGGTATACCTTGTAATTCTTAATGCATTAGAATATGGGTGGGTTGTGAAAGATTCTTTATCAAATTGATAGTGAGTAGTTGCAAGTTAGGGTGACTCAAAAGTGTCAAGAGTCTCAGTCCCAAAAATTTATATTTTAATATTATAATGGAAAAAATAGTTAAAAATCAATGTTAAATGGGCTTTATGTGGTGATTAATCAATTAATAAAGTCCATAGGAAAGGCTATCCATTTAAGCAACTTTTTGACATACATGTTAGGGGGAGAAAAATATCAATCCAACATAAAATGATCAAGATAGGGACTTTTGAAAATAAGGTCCAAATTTGGTCATTCAAAAGTCCATAGTTATTTGTTGGTTAAAATTTTTGTTGTAATTTTTTTCAATCCACATTTTTTTCCCGTCATGTATCATATATTGAGTCCTTATAAAAAATATTGAAATGAAATCATAATAAAAAAATGCATTTGAATGTTAATGCAAAATTCAAACTATTGTCTATATGTCCACTTTAAAAGTCCATTATTATATGATTGGTGTATGTTTATTGAATTTCACCCCTCTATAAATATTTTTATTTAAGTTGGAAATTTTAATACATAAATAATTTTGTCAAATTAATGATTTTACAATGCATTTGTGACATTTGAATAAAATACACTTTGCTAAAAACTTATAAAGATGCAAAAAATGATTCACCTTAACTTACAACTATCTTGGTAACAAATTAATTACTTGTGAATGCCCCTAAAAATGCACTAGACCTAATTCAAAGTGGTAAGTTTTTATAAGAATCCACTGCAAGTTCATAATACCCATTTTACACTATGTCAAAACATGGTGGATTTTTAAATAATAAGTCATTTATAAGTTTGTTGGCATTTATGGATGAATTCATGAAACACTTTAAAGTTTGCCATTAGCTATTGGCAACCAATTGGTTTTCAAATAATAATCACATATATGTTGGAATATTGAGGAAAAAAACATTGTTTCATCATAATTAGTTTAACTTTTTAAATGTTTCATTATGCAATAATATGAAAAACACGTTCCAAAGTTTCAAATATTTTGACAAAGGTGTAAATTAGAATAATTTAACTCCATTTTCATATTTTTTTAAGATTTCATTCCAAAATAGTAATTTTAAACATCCATTAAGGCTTTGTTATGTTGTGCATTATAAGTGACAAGAATGTCATAATTATAACTAAAATATGTTTGGCATTGCTAAAAATGTTGTTCTGAAGTTAATAGTATAATAGTTTGATTATCAATAAAATTTGATTTTTTGCAAATTTTTAAAATCTTTTTCGTCATACCCTATCAAACTTTAATACTTTATTGGATATCCTTGAGAAGTACTTGACCCTAGACCTATATCACCATACCAATTATCCTACACAAACTTATCATTATTTGTGATTGCATATCTTAGACCATAAACCTTTAACCCTCAAATATTTACACATAAACCCAATTGGATATACGTATAAACAAAGATTAACCCTTGTGGAACAATGAGGACATGGATACATGATACAATGAATGAAATTATTATTAATACAAACCACAAATAATTAGGTACAAATCACTTTGTTACATCAACAAAATATATTACAATTCAAATTAAATGTGATATATTGTAGTTTTTTCCATTAAAGCCTCATGCTATGCATTTCAAAAGAAACCAACTCAAGTCTAATCACTAACCTCACAACATTCAAAGGCAATAAAAAGAAATGAAATTTAATTTATTGTTTATTAGAACTTCATGTCATACACATTACATCTTGGATTTGAAAATCTTGTTAATTATTTTGAAGGTGATTGATTTCTATTATTTAAAAGCTTTGCACAAGTTTTTTTTAATTGGAAAAAAGATTAAATATTAAAAGTTCACGCCTTTTTTTTTAAAGTTGAAAAAATAATGTTGGATGAAATATGGGAAATAAATTTATAATCTTATTACAAATTAAGTTAATTGTGTTGGGTATGGGATGGAGAAACAATTTTATAAACATATTCTATTTATAGGCATATCATTTTGTGACCTTATATATTTTGAATATTGAGGTTGAAAAGGGGCTTGGAAATTACATAGTAAATATCAATTGCATAAGCCCTAACAAAAAGACCACATGAAGAGGTATGATGTTGCATACTTGTAAGTCAATGGGGAAGATGAAATGAACATTGTAGTTTTGTAAATATTTCTAAATTGGCAAAATGTTATTGACGATTTATCGGAATCAAAGATGATATACATGTGAATCAATTAGGGCTAATATCCAATGAGTATTATTGATATTGTAATGTATGTTCTCATGTAAATTAGAGTATGAATGTTGTTGTTGTTACTCTTGTAGACTTTGTGCAATGTAGAATCTCTTTCATTTGAACATTATTGAAGTACCTTGGCAAATTCAGCACAAATTATATAATTTTTAAAAATGTTGAAATTTCTCATTTTCATTTTTCTCAAAGAACAATTTTTTGAAATATTTTGGAATATTTTATATTCAAAATGGAATCTTCAAAATAATTAATTAATTGACAAACATGTGCTAAAAATAACCATGTATGATATTAATATTGGAATACCACATAGACCTAATGTTTATTTTCTATCCATGACCAATTTGAATTTTTGGATTTTGTTTCTCACAAATCATAACTTCATATTACATTCGAAATTTCCATTGACAAATATTTTCATTTCATATATGTTCATGATTAGCACTTGTATGGATGCGTAAAGGTTTCATGGTATTTATTTCTACATATTCCTTTTAGAATCTTAAATATCTAAAAAGTCAAAGTTGTGTGTTTATGTGTGACATTAAAATGAGTTGAAATAAGAACCAAAATTTTCATGAATGATGAGATAATACAAGTTTGGAAACGAAATGAGGATGAAGACTTGGAAATTGAATCATTTGTGTAGACCAATATTCAACAACCTTGATAGGTATTTTGTACCAAATAGGTAAAAATATGGTTAAGAGGCTCACTTTTGACATTTTGAAGACTTCACATCTTACACTAGTTACAACTCTTACAATTATAATAATTATCAAGCTATAAATTTATAATTATCCCTTATGCTTTTGACAACAACTATTTGTAGGCCATCTTATACATATACCCTTAAACATGTGATTCATCAAAAAATTCCTATGAATGTTTGAGATTTCAATGTGAATTTCTTTTTAAATGATAAAAAATGATGGCAATTGTAACATTTTTAAATTTTTAAATGAGATTTTTTTTTATTGGAAAATTTTCGATGCATGCTTTATTCTTGAATTCCTAATTTGGTGGTGGAATATTTTTTATTTTGACACTACCATGACATACTTTTTGAATCCACATTTTATTTTATTTTAAATATGAACATAATTTCATCATTCTGAAAGTCCATATGATACCATTTTTTTTAGATTTCATCCATAAATTTTAATATGATTATTGTTGAAGTCTATTGCAACATGAATAATTTTTTAAATGAAATGTTAATGTTCAATATGGTTGTATATATTTTTAGTTCATCTACAATCCAAAAAAATTGCAATTGTGACAATCCAAAATGTTCACCTAACTATGTTTTCATCCACATAATAAGTTTTCTCTACATATTCATTATGTATTGTATATTTTTATGTTTGTAGTAAATTTTTTATAAATAAAACATGATAAATCTTTCATAAATACTAAAATTTGTCAGAATAATTTAGGTGTTTAGTCTTTGCTAGTCTATAATCATTGTCATAGCATGTCCAAATAATAATATGCATAAACTTGGATACTGGCTTTGACAAAGCTTGAAAATAAGATCCCAAAAACATTAAGACCTTCATTCTAAATTTACATAATTTAATGTTTCCAAATAACAATGATTATGAAAAACAAATTTCCATCGTCCTTGTGCATATTTACTTGTGATGTCCATTTTATCATTGAAGCTTACAATGCATGCTTAGAAAGTTTTAATGATTGACATTTGATGTTGCCATATTATCCAATAGATTCAAAACATTTCAAGGAGCTTGAATGTGTACTCCGTCATGGACATAATTGAACATTAATTACATATAAATCAAAGTGCTTCAAAGATTAATGTTGTTTTAAACATTTTTTTTTTCCCTATAACAAAAATTTGTACAAAATCAATTATGAAATTTATGCTATTTTCTTGAAACTTTTGATTATGTTAAAACTAAAAATAAAATTTTGAATTCTTGTACAATTTGCCATTTGACCAATTCAAAGGAGTAGCTTGTTAAATTTGTTTGTATTGTTGAAAATTCAAGCTCAAATAGTTAATAATCTTTGGTTACTATGGTGGAAAGCAATTGCAAACTATATTCTACGATTATTCCACTCACTTAAATCTTAGTTTAGTTAAGTCTTTTTTAGGTTCTAGTCTTTTTGGTTAAGTTTCTTGTGTAGGAGGTGTCTTTATGTTATTGTAATGTTGTGTGTTTTGATTGTGATATAAGAATCTAAGATAGTGGTTTCTATCTTGAGCTTTGTGTGCATGAACATCATGTTTGTGTGTGCATGAGCATCATGTTTGTATGTTTGTGGTTTGCAATAAAGTTGCGTTTGTTTCCTCACATTTGAAAAGTGCATCAATATTGCATCCATGTGTTATGTGTTGAGATCTTGGGATTTTAACATGTGTATAGGTATTTGTGTCCAAACATTGATAATGCACCACTCAATGGGTATGTATAAAATCTCATAATTTATAAGTGGATTGCCCATTACATTATAGTTCATTACTCCTTCAAGCACTTGTATCAATGTTATCTTCTATATTACTAACTTCTATTGAAAAGATGAAATTTTTGTTTAAGACCATGGTCAAAGATATATGACTTATGACATGGAATCATGTCGTGTCTTAAGTTATTTGATTAGTCAATGTATGAGGTATGGAATTCAATATAAAAGATAATTTCATGTCTTGAAATTAAATTTAGATAGATTAGATTGTTTAAAGTATTATGATTGGTCAAGGTATTTGTATATTAAATAGGTGTTTGGTTGCTTTTTCTTTTGTGACCACACCTTAGTGGGGCCCCTTCTTACACTTTTGATATGGTTGAAAAATCCTCAACAAGATGGCGGTGTGCAAGGTGATCATTTCACAAATTTTAGACCAACTAAACAAAAGTTATTGAATTTAGAATGAGTTTTTGTCATTAGACATTAATTAAAACTTATAAGTTTAATTTTTCCAACCAATGAATGCATCTCTGTCATGTTAGCCCTTTTGTTTGGCCTTTCATATCCCAAACCTTAACACTTGAGGCCAATGACATTTGAAGCCAAAATCCAACCAATGTATGATGCCTCACTATTGCAAGCCATTGGTTGTGACTTGGCACTAATGAGAACCCTTTTGGCTCACTTGTGATGATCGGTTTTCTTCCCTTTTCCCCATGCACCACCATAGATTGTTCCATCAAGTTTTTTGCAACATGTTTTTGCCTATGTACCACATTGGCTTGTAATCACTTCAAATCAATAACCCAATTGTAGATTGGGTGTCTCTTCTATTTAAAGTAGATTATTTGAGCTTTTTCCCGGTTATCAAGCCAATTATCTCAATCCATTTATTAACAACCTACCAACCGACTAGTTATTTAATTTGTGATAATTGTAGATGGTATTGAATTTTAGAAATTTAATAACCTACCTAGATGACTTAATTATCACCTAAGTAGTTGACCGATTTTTAAACACAAATTTATTTATTTATTTAAAAATTAAGGAAATTAATAATATTCTCAATTTTATTTTTCAAACCCTATAATTTGTGTATAATCAATGGTTTTCAACTAGTTATTTGATAACCTACCCTATGCATAACTAATGGTTTATTGCCCATTTTTGATAACCTAGTCAACACCCCCCAAAAATTTTGATTATTGATATTGATACCTTGTGTGATGCCCCAGAAGACTTTCTAAAAACCTACCATGGGTTATTTTAAAAGCAATTACCACCCAATGTTGGGTATGGATTTAGTGGAGGTGGGCCTGAAAGGTCAAAACACAAGCTTTTCAATTAGAGCAATGCTTGGCATGCATTTTGGTGTTATAAGATTTTCTTGGTTTCTACAATATACCTAGAGCTTTTAAGGTAGACTAATTGCCCACCAAACTCAAGGTTTAAACCAGTGTTGTGTGGTTCTTGACTTGAAGGTATAACCTCCAATTTTGGTTATGCACCATTATGGAAGGATGGTTCTGGGTCTAGTTGGGGTATTAGAAAATTTAAAAATCCTGGGTTGGATTAGGTTCCAATTATTTCATCAATCAATAGATTGGTTTTCATTTCGGTTGGGTTATTAAAATTAAAAAAGTCATTTGGTTAATTATAGGTTTTCAAATATTTGATGGTTTTGGATCCAATTTTTATTCATTTTAATGTTGATGGTTCTAGAACCAATTTTTATTCATTTCAATGTTTATTTCGGTTCCCAATTAAGTTTAGGTAGATCAGTTAATGGTTAGGTTGGGATAGATTCTGGTTAGTATGGGATTAGGGTCCAACTTGACTCTAGTGTCTAGTTGATAGTAAACCAATTTAATTGGCATGGAATCAAGCTTTCAATGTGAATTTTTATTGCAAGATTGTGATTAAATGGGTATAGGTAAATTACACTTTAAAAAACCAATGTTTTAATCAAAGATATCATTCCATGCAATAGCTTAAAAACATAACTAGCTCCAAAGTGTAATATAATTGTCATCAAAGAATAATTGTTCACCCCATAGCACAATACAAAAAATTAGGGGTCAATTTACTAAATAGTAAGCAAGAACAACCCATGAAACACCCCTAACAACCTTTCTGCTTACAAAATAAGATTTTGTTTTTGGTAACCAAAAGGTTCAAGGTCCAAGTTTAGAATCTTAAAAACCATAAAGCTTGATAGTGGTCCAAATTTATAATCCTAGAAACCAGAAAATTTGATGGTGGTCCAAATTTACAATCCTAAAAATGAACAATTCTGATGGTGGTCCAAGTTTACAATCCTAGAAACCATCAACTTTAATGGTAATCCTAATTTATAATTCTGGAAACTAGAAACTCTAATGGTGGTTCAAGTTTATAATCCTAGAAACTAGAAATTTTGATCTACAAGGTTTAAGGTCATCTGCATCAAATATGCAATAACTCCTCCATTGGCAAAAAGCAAAAAGTTCCTCTTTCATGACAATTTTTTTCTCGTAGCTTAGAACCCAACCCACACCCTTAAAATAAATGGTGGGCAATTTGGATCAAACAATCTTTCAATGGAAAAAAAAAATGTCACACTCCTTGTGCTATACATGGCTAGAACCGCACAGACTTTTTTGAAAAGTCCCAAAACACCATAGAAGCTTATTGCCATGCCTTCTAATCTGCTGTCATCCCCTTATTAAACCCAAAACTCGAAACCAACAAATAATAACTAATTTATAGACTACATTCATCACTAATGTGATAACTCTGCATACTTCCATTGCTTCATCATTGCCAAATGCCCACCTTAGCTTAATGGACAATGCAACAAAAAAATAGGAAACCGTGAAGACCTTCCATCCATCAGCCAATAACTTGAAGTTACCACCTCCTCATCATACCTGTAAAAAACAAAAAAAATCTAAAGTTTAACAATGTCATCATCCACTTCTAAGAGCCTAATCTTACCCATATCATCTTCATTTTCTTCCATCAACATCCCTTCATTTCCATGAAATCTTCCATGGACATTATACTTGCTCAAGCATCATTTGGCCAATTTTTATAAATGTTCCCAAGCATTTCCAAATTTTATATGCCCAATCTAAACTGTCACATGTTTGTGCATATATCGGTAATGTTGAATACCCTTTCAACTTCAATTGTGACCCAATAATCCCTAGAATTTGTTGGGCCACAAAAACAACATAAGAAATTTGTGATTCATGAGCTTCCAACAATGTAAGCGGGCTTTTGCATTCTTCATCACTTACCTTCCTGATTTTCCTTGACCACTGATAAAACCATTTCTTCACTAATTTCCATTAATTAATACAGTGACCCAACTTTTAAATCGTACATTTCATAATCAACCAATGTAGAAAGAACAATTATTTCACTTTTAATAGACAAATTCAAACATTTATAAACATGAACCAATAAAGGAAATAAAACATACTTGTCATACTCACTTGCAATTAAAGAAACTTTCTTTTTCCCAACATACTATATGACCAACCTTAAGTTTTTGGAACGTGCATCTAGCATCATACTCAACATATTATAAACTTTACGTTCTTGAAATGATCACAAAAATGAAAGGAAGGGTTGAAGAATAATTACCACTTGTTTTTGCATATGTTGTCGCAAAATTTGAAGTTTTACATCAAAATCATGAGTTTTTGAAGTGTCAATTACTAAACATTGTACTCGCATATTGATGACTAAAAATTTACAGTAACAAACACATTAGATAATAATCAATAGCCTCGGCTTTGGTTAACAACACATTGGCTAACAGCAAGCCCCAATGTATCAAAAACAGTCTAGGCTACAACCCAAATTTGAGAGCTTGGCACACATCCTTATAGAACCATAGACTATTATCATCCATAACAATGTGCAATTGTGTTCTTGAATTCTAGTGTCTTTTAAAATAAAATCATTTTTGAAGCAAATCTCATCTTCATTGGAGTTTTTAATTTGCGTGGACATATGCATGTATCCAAACAAGCTTTCTACCACTCTTGAGGCCCTTTTCCACTTTTTTTGGTCCAAGTGATGTTTTTTTCCAAAATAGATTGACATTCTTTGATGGAGATTAATGTTAGTCCAATAGACACTTTAGTGTCATTGTTGCATACTAGCAACATTTAAACATTACATGCCCCCAACAACTCCCTATAAATGGCATTGTCAACCCTAATAGTTTGCAAGAAACAACAAAAATTAGGGCATTAGTCATAGTAATTAGATTATTGCCTTCATCTTTTACATATGCCATGATTTTAACATTCAATACATATGTTGCTAACACTTCATTCATTTGTATGGCCATGGCAACCCCAAAGGTTTCTACAATTTCAAACAAGCTGATTATTACATGACCAAGTTCCCAATTGTGGTTCAAAAAATGAACAATCAAAATAAAAGTGTGCACTCCTCCTCTTGGCACCCACAAATCAAAATTCATTGTGCAAGTGTCACAAGTTTCAAGAGATTTAGAAATGAATTTCTTGTTGGTTTTCTTAACTAACAAATTGCCAATATGTCATTCATTAATTGATGCCTTGATGGAAAAGAAACACAAGGATTTTGCCTCAAAATTAACCTTCTAAGGAATGGTACTTCAACAAAAGATAAATGCACCAATTCCTTAGCAATGAACAAGACCAAATCCTCTTCAAATTGAATTTGATTAGGATCATTCTTATTATAAGGCATAGTACTTCCAAAGAAAGATGCAATGTTGGATGGGATGGGGCCAGACCTTTTTTTGTTGATCTTCTATTTCCCAATCTAACAGCCTTATCCCGTTCAATCCATTAAATCCAAATTTTTTGGTGACTTGTTTCCAAATGTTTTTGGAATGCTGAAATTTCATTGGTAAACTTGTAGTTGATGATGCCACCCTTTCTTAAATCCTACATGTGCAACAACAATAGGGTAACACAAAACACATTTCAATTGCTCAAGTTTAGGATGACCTGAACTTACTTTTGAAAGAGTGATTGAAACATTGTTTATTACATAAAAAGCCCATGTTGTGGCATTGCCACTCTTTAGCTTCTAGAAGTTTATTTGTTTTGCCAATAATGACCACAATGCCTCATTTGTTATAACTATGGTAGAAAAATTTGCATTTGCAATAGTACTAAAACTATCGACATAACCAACGAAAGCTGATGTAAAGGCAAAACCACAAAAATTTGGGTCATTCAGGTCATCCAAGATGCCACCAAACTGTTGCTCAATAGTAAGATCAACCAAGCATGAACTTGGGGGACTATTTCATTATGCAAATCCTCCATTTCTTATAAACATAACAAGAATACAAAAGCCATCAAGAAAATGATGAATAAAAACATGTAAATGAAAACAAAAAATAAACAAAGGCAAGAAAGCATACTTGAATGCAGTAAGGCACTTGAAGATGGAGATGCACTGCAAAGCAAAACATGAAGCACGAACACAAGAACGAAAAATATTGCAACAAAACATTTTGTAAAGCACAAACACCAAAGTGCAAAGTATTTCAAAAGAATGAGAAGTGTTTCAACATAGTGAAAACATTAGAACAGAAAATACTTCAACAGAGTGAAAACACCAAAGTGAAAAGTACTTTAATAAAGCAAGAACAGTAGAGTGAGAAATGTTTCAATGAGGAATACATTTTGCCAAAAAAAACTACCAAACAACCTGCAAAACATGAACAAAACAACAAACACAAACAACAAAGTGCAAACACCAAAACACAAACAACATAACAGAAATTGTTGAGCACAAATAACATAATCCAAACAAAAACCAAAGATTTATACTTAAATGTGATGGAGATGGAGATGAACACCCAAACACAAGCTGAATGTGATGAAGATGAAAACAAGAGTAGATTGCAGTGGAAATGAATTGCAAATTAGCACAAACACCAAAGCGTGAAGAAAGCTTGATGGAGACAATAACATAGATAGAAACCAAAAGAAAACCCTAAGGCCTTGATTCCTTAACTTGATGAAGACCAAAGTGTAATTACAACTTGCAACAAAGATGAAGAATAGAAACCAAAGTGCAAGGTGATGATGATGATGAAAACAAAATGTGAGAAGGCGAAAAACTTCGTGGAAACAAGGATGCAACTCAAAAGTGAAACCTAAACTGCAAGTGCAAAAAACTTGGAGACAATGACACAGAAAAAGACAAGAAAACAAAATCCCTAAACCCTAAACTAGAACCAAAACTGGAATTTTGAGAAATGTCAATTCTAGTTTTGGTTCTAAACCTAAACCTTAACCAACCAAACCAGGTCCAATTATCACCTTTTTAAAAAAATCCTAGGTTAGGTTCTTAGGTATGTTCGCATCCAACTTAGAACCAAGGTTAGGTTCTTATGTCAGTTCTTGCACCTCATGGTTCCTCGGTTCTAGTTATTTTTAGGTTTGAACACTTTGAATCGGTTCCGGTTTGGATATTAGGAACCGGAACCGGTGGTTCTAACCCGCCAAAGCGGTTAACCACCCAACACTGATTTAAACCCTGGCTCACCCAAGGCTGATCAAAGAGTGGTGGGCATTAAGTCTAGGCAAAAATGGGTGATGAATGCTACAAGGAAAGAAATTTTGTTTACTGTGGGTACATACAAAGCTTAATTTTTACTATTTTTTTGTAACTCTGATTGGCCCTTCATAAAAAAATTTAAAGTTTTTCATGCTCCCCAAATAAAAGCTTGTATTATCAACATAGTAATGTGGGAATAAGTCCCCTTTAGCTCGGGTATACACAATACAGGCCTACACTTTTGCACAAAGGACATGGGAGAACCTATAGTGCTAGTGAGGAATATTTCAAGTGCACATTTTTAGGTGCGTGTTGTGCACCTCATTGTTTGAGTTGAATAAATTTAATAATTGATTATCTTGAATTGTTGGAAATAGCTGATTTTTTAACATTTGTGAGAATCCATAACTTTGAGAATCCACTAAAAAAGTTTAAATCAAAATCTTGATACCTTGGTCAGTTCTCACAAAATCAAATGTTTTTTCAAGAAAGAACCAAACTAGTTCTTAGAACTCTATGAGAAAACTTGAACCATCCAACAACACTAGTGCAAACTTGTAATTGGGGGATTGTTCAAAATTAGAAGTTTCTGATTTTTTAATTTAAAAAATTAAATTGGGATGCGTCTCACAATTAAATCAATAAAACTAATAATATAGGTGCTTGACAAATTGTGCTTCCAATCAATATTGACTAGATAATAAATCAGAGTTTCACTTTCTACAATGGAACCCCATATTCATTAGCTGGGGATGCCTCACAAGTCCAACTTTTTTTTTTCACAATGAGCCAATTTGATTGGCCTATCACCAAAAAAAGTTGAAACTATAGAGGCTCCACAAAATAGAAGATTCTATGGAAAGATGCAGAGTCTTTCCCTTTGGCCCAGTTATATAGGTGAGAAGGGGAGGACTTTGGGCAAAATATATGGGATTAAAGCGAAGGTGCTAACTATTGGGAACACCCTTGGGGAACCCATTGGTAACCCATTGGTAACTTGAAGGGAACAAGTTAGGAACAAAGGAAAAAAGAAAAAAAATCAAGGCACTTTGAGTCCATGCTGAGCCTTCCCATTGGCTGCATGAAATTTCTAAGTTCCAAAACTGTTTGTCACCATTTTTGGCCTGGGCTAATACCCCTATTATAAACTAAACTGGGGGTACTTATTTATTTATTGAAAGTACACTCTTTTCATACCCATAAAACACTAGAAAACAACATGAATTGAAATGCCCTTCACTCACCACATGCAATGAAAGCATTGCAGAATATATTTGCCAAGTATTGATCAATTCAAAGAGGGTATTAAAAGGAAATTTTGCACCTTTCTTTGTGGTTATGGACCATGCATTTGCACATCAAATGTATATTAAAGACAAAGCTTGAGAGCCGAGCAATTGAAAGGAGAAAAAGAAGAAGAAATTAAAACCCAAACAACAAAGTTAAAGACCATATTTATAATTAAATCTTTGATGTATACAAAACTTCAAAGTTGCATCTGAGGAAAAACTTGGTTTTGGTCAAGGATTTTCTTGTCCTAGGTCCCTAACAACTCACTGACATGTAATCTTCTTGTTCACGTACCTGATGAGGCAGCCTTGAAGTACTGTTTTTTTTTTTTTTTTTGGTTGGGGGGGGGAAAAATTTCACCATTTTTCAACAAAGAAATGGGGGAAAAGTTTGTTTTTCTAGTGTAAATTAGATTAATTTTGCATTCTGGAAATGCATGACTTTTGCAAAGATTGTCAGTTGTATTAGAGATACATTGAAATACATTTTGCATGCATGCATGGTTGATTCTAGTTTGCAAAGAAGGAGAGATCTCACAGTGACCAGGATCACCAAGAAAGTTTTGGTTCACAGACTAAGAAATAATAGCAAAATTTTTGGGTTTGGGTGGACAAGTACCATTGCAAGAATTGTGAAAACATATCTTGTGATCGGTGCACATGTGTAAGAATTGCATTGACAGCTGAAGAGGATGATGCTCAGGTTGTCTGGGTCTGTGTGATCACTACTTGGTAAGTCAAGGTTTGTGCCTCTACAGTCACTGTTTGGTGGTCTCTTGTACTATTGGCTGTTCCATCATGTTATGATCTGAAGCATTGTCATGAAACAAGTTTAGATGTAGCATCCAACTTTCCTTTGGGCCAATTGAGTTCCCAACTCAGATCAACCCTCTGCAACTAGAAGTTTTAAGACCATTTCCCTGCTGGATTCCCTGACCACTGGTTTGGGCATGATTTTCTACTCCAAACATGGACAAGATGTTATAAGCAGTCACTCCATAGACACCTGCATGCATTAAGACAAACTAGTTGAAACTGGCATTTTTTCATTGTCCTTGCATTGTATGGTTTGACGGAAAACACAGCACCAAAACTGAGTAGAGGCATTCCGCTTGATTTTTGTTGCACCTAGTTGACACAGCAGGAATTCTTGAATCTTTGTGCATTTGTGTTGCAGCTATGCATCAATCATTCCAGGATTCCAGGACTCTCCTAATGCTTGGCAATATGTCGTTTCATACAGATGCTGTTTGGAGCCCAAGTGACTCTGCTGTCTTGAATTGTATCAGAAGCTTTATTCTACTTGCAATGCAAATTGGTTTTCCAGGAGTCATTGCCTCTTGACAGCTTTGATTTTGAATATGGCCTTTAGTCCTTGTCCAGAACCCAAGGAGAGGTCTTAGAAAGCCATCAAGCTCTTTGTCTTCTTTATATTCCAGGGTTGATGGTCCTTCACAGAGCACCTGATGCAGTGTGCAGTGGAGTAGGTCTGTGCAGGCATGTGCATTGTGGTATATACAATGGCCCTTCCTCTCCTTGACACTTTGGCTCTAGGGTTTCTGTGATCTCCCACATTTGCTATTGATCATTTGCTCCAAGTGTGATGAAAGTCAAACTGTAGTCTAGGGTCATTCTGTATTTTTGGCTCCCCTATCTAATTTACACACAAATCCTCCATGATTCTTCAACCTTTTTGTTCCAGGCTCTTAGTTTGGGTTGTGGCTGATGGAGTTCTCATGAGACAAATTGCCATCCTGCAGGTGATTTTTTCTTGCAAAGTGTCTCTAGTTTTACTGTGTGTGCATAAATCTATGCACCTCCAGAGGTCAAACACTTTCTGCCTACAAGTACCTTGCAAAAAAATACCAGTTCTTGTAGAAAGCATTTGAGACTGTGTTCATGCACAACTGTACAGTCTTATGAAGGTTGCTTATTCTTAGAAGCCAGTGTGGTTTCTGACATATAATATCATAACAACAAGTGATATTTAGATTAAATTGAAGCCTTGGAAATAATGCCTTGGCCAATGCACCACTATCCATGTGATCTGCCCAGCACACACAACAGCCCTTGTCATTCAAACCCCTGCCTGTCACCACCCTCCACAAAATGAGAAACGTGACAAAAAAGAGAAAGTAGACAATCCCATGATGGTGCAAGCCTCCTCACCAGAACTAGAACAGAACCGTGATTGATAGATTGTTGAGCAAACTAACTACACAAATCCAAACTAGCATTTATTTCCAATATGATCCCAAACAAAAGGTCTTAACAAAAAAGGACCAGCTGAAGGAGCCAACAAGCTTTCCATTATGTTGCTTTTCACAAGCTCCAAATACTACATAGTTCATGTTCCTTCAGGACTCCAACGCAGTAGAGAACAGACTTCTAGACTGCTATGATGAAGCAGTGGAAACGATGTGGAGAGACACCAGATTGAAAAGGGTACTCTTGACATGTTCAGGTAGTGGCTTGTTGAACTTCATTCCTGAAAATTAGAGCTCCACACAGTGAACAGACCTCAATGGCATTGACATGAAATGCTGGATTTTCCTCAAAAAACAACCATGCACTGCCAGCCAGCTGCAGGCAGACTGTAACACAAGGATGGCAACTGCTTGTCTGAACACATATGTGGTCCTCCTGTAACATAGTAGTCAACCCATCCACAACAGCCTCACAGAACAAAGCTACACCCCTCTCTGACCCAAGCAAGCCAACATAAGGTCTGATGTGCCTGGTGTCTTGGAACTTGCTCACAACTGGAGACTGATACAACTGTTCTATAGAGCATTTCCACATTTTAGGCTGGTCCAACATCCCCTCTCACTCCACATTTTACAAGTTCAATTGAAGCCATGACAACATAAGATATGAGAGTATGATCCTCCTACTGAGAGGGCATTCTGATTTCTACATACAATTCTGATTCTGTAGGCCAATCATTGCTGGATACATGCCATACAGAGAAGAGCCAGCTGTTGTCACCACCCTGACAAATCAAGCCCCTCTACCACAACCACCAGGATTGATTGAATCTCTGACTAGGAAGATTTTGTTTCTTACTGAAGAAATGGAGGCAGTTCTCATTTCCATAGGTCCTCAACAAATTAGGTGGTCAAAGTAAGAAACTTTCAAGCAATAGGTAGGTAGACCAAACAAAAAAGCAAGTGAAAATCATGCACAGAGTGAGAAGAGCTCCCACTTGTGAACATAGTAGACTTTACACATTCCTAGTGTTCCATCTGGTATGTTGTGAGAAGGACCTCTTGATGCCCCATATTTCACATAGTGCTACTAGGAAACCGAATGCTATTCTCTGCCATGGCAAGCAGCAACCAACCATGGGGACACCTCAATTACACACCTAAAGAAATTGTAAAACAAAGTGCATCAGACTTCTACTGGAGGCATTGAGGAGAAAGACAACAGTCAAAACAACTACACCTCAAAACTCACCTGCAAAACCCCACATGATCATATATGCTGAATGTCCATATGCTTAATTGCTAAGACCATGGAACCAACCACTTGGATAGAATTCAGTTTTGCAGTTTTATTCCTAGTGGTAAAGTGGAATGTATTGCTCCTCCAAGATGCCCCATGAACTCAGTCACTGTGTCCAACACATCAGAAGAAAGAAAAAGAATCAAGAGAACCTTGTGAGAGTGAGAATGTTCACAAATCCACATTAACTATGGTGCAGGCACCTCCAAATGTTGACATTATGCAAGCATGCACTCGTAGCCGAAGACTACATCTCAACATCTTGTAAAATGCACAAGGTACACAAAGGATACAGAAAAATGCCACGTAAATGAAATCATAAGATACAGCAAAAGTTTGACCTTTTAGTTTCCAAGTTCTATGAAACTGAAGGGGTGGTAACACATGCACACACACCGTATAGAGTTATTCCCAATATCCAGAGTTTCACCACATGCCCAACAGCCTTTTATGTTGTTGCCTTCCTATCACGCAGTGTTTTGAAACAAAGTTCAAAAAATGTTTTAAACCGTTTTAAAGCATTCTCTAGAAAGGAAAACATCAGCAAGTAATAAAAACCAGGATATGCCAAAACACAACTCCTAATTCTCTTCCACAAGATTGAGTCATGATCCTAGTAATTGTAGCGCACTAGTTCCAACTTCTAGATTGTAGTGCTCTTGTCATCCATAGAAGTCCAAGCTTCTAGTCACAAACCAAACCCCCCTTGACCAACTTCTTTCCTAGTAGCAACATGTCAGATAGACCCCAGCTTCTATTGATGCAGAAAAAATGTCAATATCCTTTGCAAGAAAAATTTGAAATTGAGTCATGTTCCAAGCCTATGACACATGTTCAACACAAAATAATTTACAAAAGGTCTAGCTGACAAAAAAGAGAAATTTTTTATTGATGTTTGTTGAAATTGTTGAAAATTGAAATCCATTGGGGTTACTATTACAAATGCACAAATGACACAAGATGTTCTTTGCATACTTATTCCTCAAATGTTGAAATTCTGAAAAATTTAAATTTGAAACTACTAAACCTTGGTTTTTTAAATAAGTGAATATTTGGGCAAAGAAGTGTTGAACACCAGTAGTAGGTACAATACATGATCAATGTTGATGCATACCAGTAATTGTACTAGCATGTTAGTTCCAACTTCCATATTGCAATGTTCTTGTCAAAACAATCCATTATTTTAGTCACAAACTAGACCTCCTCAACCAACTTCTTTCCTAGTAGTAGCACGTCAAACAAACACTAATTTTCATTGTTGTGGAAAAAATGTCAATACACTATGCAAGAAAATTTTGAAATTGAAATAGAATCACATACATTCTCAATGTTGAGATTGTTGAAACAAGGCATTTAAACTTCTAAAGCATGGTCAAACACATCAAACTATTTTTCTCATATTCTTGTTCTTCTTGAGCTTCTACTCGAGTCTTAAAATTATTCTATTGAGTCTCTAATCCATCCTCACTTGAATTAATGCCTCTTATGGCATTGTCTCTTGTTTTTTCTAATGAGGCACTAAAAAATGAGTTGTCAATTCCACCTAAAACACTATCCTATCACCATTTTGGTGGGGGTTTAAGTGCATTTTCCTCATCAAGAACTGCATAATGGTTTTCATTTTCTTCAATGTGGGAAATGTGGGAACTTTGGTAATATCAATGTAATTCGTTCACCTTTTTCAAGGCTTCACATATTGCCATTGATTCCATCATTTGCAAGCTCACTTGGACAAACATGAGTTTCTTCATTTGCACAAAACCCAATCCATTCAAATTTGTTTTTGCACAAGATCAAAGCAACTCCACTCTCACCCACATGTTCAAGAGTTACAATCCTAAAACAAAATCCTCAATGCAAGAGTTTGCATTTGGGGACATGTCTCTCAAAATTTTCCCACCAAGATAAGGGCCTATCATAGGCTCACATAACAAAGCACATTTTCATGAAAAAGGTCCCTCTTTGTACAAAAACTTCAAAAGTTCATTGTCCAATGCATTTTGACCACCAAGGTAAGGCAAACAATATTTAGGTATGATGTCCACCCTACTTGCAATTTTGGAGGAACATTAACTAGTTCTAGCCACCACAAAGGATGTAAAATGTGGGCAACTATGCGGATAGGCCTTGGGGTGTTCATTTTCATTTTATTCCAAATGAAATGCAAATAAATATAGGGTGCAACTTTTTTTTTAAATATAATTTATTTAAATGTAGATAGAATTTTTGTGATTCATTAGGAAAATATAATGAAAATATATCTACTATATTCTAAAATATACTTAAAGCATTTCTTTATTTCATAGAATATTTTTAAATAACTTTTTTTTATCTCAAGTGCTTCCCAAAATATACAAAGAATGTCTCCCTTAGGGGATAGTCCAATGGAACAACTCTCATCATGTTGACCATTGATCTTCAATTAGGAATAACTAATATGCAAACAATCTATTAATGCTAACAATAATTCATCCCACTTGTAACACATGTATTCATAAAAAAGTTCAATTGTGGAACCTTTTCTGGTTAGTAAGGTATAAAACAATGTAAATAGGTTGCAATTTTTTAAATGTTTTTAAAAATCAATCAAAAATTGATAATCAAAATGAGATTCTTCCAAAATCCTAAAATCTTGCCCAAAGTGGGTTAAAATTTCAAAAGTTTCTCCAAAACTAAAAACATATATGCATATCTAGTTTTAGAAAACTTCAAGATCTCCAAATCCTTAAATGATTGTAAATAAAAAGAACCTTTGTTTTGTATCACAAATTTCACAGTGTGCCTTAATTCTAGATGCTAGTGTAACCAAAAGAGAGGGTGTGGGACCAAACAACCAACTTGTACGCCCCACACGGAAGTGAGTTCTGTGCGATTCTAAAACCAACCAACACCTTTTGATCTTCTCTCTCTAATTCATCTACAACTCTCCTGCCTACACCTGGTGATCCTCACACAGACACCGCTTACACTTTTACAAAATCGGCTGATTCTAATCGTTGAATCTGGAGCCTAGACCTTCATTCACAAAAAGTCCAGAGAATACAAGCTACCTTACTGCAGTACAGTCATTCACAACTATCCAGCTAAGTTGTTGGCGCAGCTGAGAATTTCAACAACCAGCCAGAGCAAAACCTTCTCCACTATCTATCTATGCATCTCTGCATTCATTTACCATAATCTGCACCACTCTTCTCGCCCATTACGTCTTAAAAACTTTCTCTGATCTTCTTCATTTCCTTCCCGGTCCTCCTTGGCCTTCCATCTTACCTTCTCCCCACCCGTCGTCGTTCCATCCATTCCCGCTCATCAATGCAGCTCCACTCCACCATAATCCATGCCGCCTCACTCGTGCGTGATCCGATTTCATAGTACATCCAGAAGCAGCCGCCATGCATTCTTTGCAGTAGTAATGGAGAGATCCCCGCAGCCAGAACCATTGATGGCTACAAAATTAACTCAAACAATAGGTTATGTTCACACTAGTATGGTGACCTATTGTTCGGTCACACTAGACCTTTATGTTCTTTGTTACAATATTACATTTCCATTGTTTGGTGCCTACACCATGGTAGTTCCCTATCGTATTTGCATGATCCCACATTACATTTCATTGTCAACCCATGTGTAACAATGTTTGGAATTCCTAGAAAAAATTAAGGTTAAACAAATTTTAAGCTTTACAAGGTGTTATTCAAAATTCAAGGAAGTAAATGGTGAGGGATTGAATTTCATAATAGCTAACAAAATATTAATTCTTTACATTTCAATTATGGCAACCTTAAACTAGCAACAACAATTATAATAGGAAATGTTGGTGTTCTATAAAAATAAGGAATTACATTTCATAGTAACACCTACAATGAAAATTCCTCCAAATCTAGGTCCAGATTAAGTGTTAAAATAATTAAATCATAGTCTCAGAATCTAAATCTAACTTTTTTGGGGTTTTATTTTGTCACAAGAGGCCTCATTGTTAAAATGAAGGTACCAATGTGGGTGTTTGTTCATCTCAGCCATGACATTATTTTTTTCCTAAATTCACATTTCACAATAACACCTTCATGTGAAAATACTTCCAATGTGGGTCCACATAAACTCTAATGGACACTAATCATTAAATTTTATGGATATAAACGATATTCATCATAAAAATTTATTAGCACTCCCCATTTTATGGAAAATGGGTTCAATTTTGTAACTAGGTTCTACAATATCAAATATGGGGAGTCAAGTCACATGTGTTTGATTTTAATGAATTAAAAAAAGACATGCACATTCATGAATTCAAGAAATAGTGCATTCAATTTTGCAACTAGACAAGAAGAGTTAACTCTGTTGCCTTTCAAGTTTCATGAAGAAAAACAAAGATAGAAAAATATGTAAAATGATCCATAAAGTTACGATTGAGAAAGAAAAAACATAGGTTGCTACTATAAGGACAAATTAGCTTGTAGGTGCTACTTGTGGAACAAAAATTTGTTGCATGTTTTAAATTTTCATGAAGAAACACATAAAAAGAAAAAAAAAATTAACAAAAGTTGTTGTGCTTTGAAATTTCTTGAAAAAATACAGTGAAAGAAAAAGAGTTTATTGAGTGGAAGTTGTGCTTTGAAGTTTTGTGAAGAAACACAAAGTGAAAGAAAAAATGTTTATTCTCCATAAAAGTGAACAATGTTTTGTTGTGTGTTGAAGTTTTGTGAAAAAAAACATAGAGAAAGTTTACATGGTGGGTAATTGCTAGAGAGAAAAACAACTTAGAAATAAACTTGTCTAAACTAATGGCAATGAAGCACCATTATGCTTTGCAAAATTTTCAAAAGGGGGAGTGATTTTTACCATAATAGAATATAAAAAAATTGAGACATTTGTTTCATGGTCTAAAACATTTTAAACTACAATTTTTTAGAACTATGTTCATATGTAGTCTTTGTATGTCATGTGAAGGTTTGAAATAAGCATTGATAGTGGAGCTTTGAATGTAGATGATAAAACACAATACTACAAAACATTCTCATTTTCAATATTCTATCCAAACATTAAAAAATTTAATTAGTTTGTTAAAGTGTGTTCTACAACACTCTTCCATTGCAAGGTGCAATGTAATAGTGGACAAAATTTCTATTAGATTCAAAGGAAGTTGAACACAACATTGGGACATATAAACTTTTACTTCATATGTAAAAACTCACACTCACAACTACAAATAGTTAGGAAAAACTTCAAATTGTTCAACAAAGTGTGTACTTCCATTTTACATTTATAAAGTGAAACCCATGAATGTGATTTGCCTTGATTATCATCAAGACTCACTTATTCTTATTGCCTACAACAAAAACTAAATGTGTAATGGTCAAATAAACCAAATAACAATGCAAAAACATTTCCTACAACAAAGCACAAACTAATTACTTCATTTAAAATATTGCATTAAATAAAAAATTGTTGCATCCAATCTAGTGGCACTAATTGATTGTTTCATTCAAGGATTGCATTCCTCAAACCTCATTTCATCCTTGCCAAGTTTAAACACAAAATGATTTGTAAAAAGATCAAAATATACCAAGAAAGTTTTTTTTTTTAAATTCAAAACAAGATATTAGCATGCACATTTTTATACAAGATTATGGTTGAAGGATCACAAAATTTGCAAGGATCTAACTTCAAAATAATCTACAAAGATTTAACAACAAAATGATTGAAAGTTTAAAAGGGGGAAAAACACACACCACCAAAAATTCAATTAAAACCAAAAAAGGAGTTTCAAAAGGTTTCAAATTTGAGAACAAGAGATTCAAAAAATTTCATTCCATGACCAATTTGGACTTGGAATTGATTTTGGTAGGATGAAACCCCTATTGGAACCTAAAGTTAACTCCAATGTTACCATCATTATTGAAATTAATACTTGGGTTCCATGTTACTTGACATTACAAATGATGATTGATTTTCAAAAGGTAGAACACAATTATTTTTTAAATATGATTTATAACATTTCATGTTGGAAGCTAGCTTGTTGTTGGTTTTAAACAACTTCCGCATTTTCAAATTGGGCTTGATATTTCTTAAATGAGAATATGAATAGTTCTTTAAGGAAATAAAATAATAATCATGAATTTGTTATTTTATGAGTGATCCACTAGCTTTCCAAGTTTGTTTAAGAAAATCAATGTTGGGGCATGCACATGAACATGCATTCATGCCCTTCACAATCCATGTTGAATTACTCACCCTTTGCAAGGCATTGACCCACATTGATAAGAAGAAATCCATATTTTTTCATTATACAAGATTCAACATGTGCAATAGCAAAAATAAAAAGTTAAAATATCTAATACATAAGACCTATAATTGAATCATAGTACCAATTTATTGCAACAATAAGTACATAACATAATATCTAAAGATGGGTGGGTGATCAACACAAGTTTTATTCCGTGAAATACATAGGTGGAAAGAAGCACCAACCTTGAACTAAAAAGTAACAATAAATTGGTCTCCATATCAAGAACTAAAAATTATCACATGTGACATTAAAATACTTAGCAAAAGTTTTTTTTTCCTGACCTAAAATAAAGTGAGGTGGGGGCACCAAAAAAAAAAGAAAGGCCTTTTCACCTACCAAACCCAAAGACTTGTCAAATTTTAATTTGGATCTTCTATTACAATGTGGAACAACAAAATTGTGAAAGATTTTTTTTTGGTGGTGGGATTGCACTCATTATAAATAGAAAGGCAAAAACATTTCCAAAGAAAAAAAACTTTGTCCTTCCAATCAAAATGTGATAAAGTAGTCAAATTTTGAAGATTTTTTTAAATTCACCATATTTCAATAATAGGATCCAACAAGTTGCCAAAATATGGTAGGATTTTTAATTTTTCTACATTTTTTTACTTGAAGTCAAATTTGGCTAATTTGTTTTGTGGATAATTACTATACTATGATTACATCACAAAATTGAAAAAATAACATTATGCATGTTCTAATCACTTTGTGTTCTGCCAAAAAAGAAATATCACATTAGGTGTCCAATATGGACCTAATAGATGAAGCAAAAGATATATATATATATATATTACACATTTATACATTCATTTGATAAATAGAAAACACAATGTATTAGGTAATTGTCATTGGGAAAGCCTAACCAAGCAGTAGGGATCATGAACTAGATTTGTTTACAAGTTCCTAGGGAATGAAATTTATAACTTTCAATTGAACAAGTGTAATGTAGCCATGTCTTAGAAATAAAATCTATGTTGACCATCCCACCTTCAATGAAGAAAGCAAATTTGCTAAGGCCCAAAAACATGTTATTAATTTACAAATTTTAGGCATTGCTTCTTGCCTAACTATTGTTTACCATGAAGACCTTTGTATGTGGAAAGTAACATGATCTAAATATTCTCTTAATATATTTTTTCATTTATAGGTTAAAAAAAGAGATTTTACAAATCTAAAAGTTTTAGAAATTATGAGAATTACATTTTGGGTGCAATTCTTATGATTTTGCAAAACTGAGACTCTAGATACTAAGAATGAACAACATATGAAAGAAAATCAAGCTAGTTGATTTGTAATTGCCTTGGTCACCCAAAAAAAATCAAAAAATGGTGATGCATTTGTCAATAATTATGATTTACTTTTTAAAATATCCCTCATATAAATTTTGCCCTATTTTGAAATTCAATGAACAATTACAAAGGGGAAAAAAGAAAATAAGTAAAAAAACGTTCTTGGACATACTAGAATTTGCAAATAATAATAATAATAACAATATTTTGTGAAAAAAATCTTAGAAGAAAATTTTAGCAAATGGATGATGTCATAACTCATGCCAAAAAAATTCAAATTTAAGTTTCTTTTCAAAATCTTTGCAAGCAAAATCTGGGCAATTCAAGAACTCATGATTCAACATTTTTTAATTTAATCTCCATAATGAACTAAAAATGTTTCCAACAAATGATGTTCATGCTTATTACAAGCTATCACCAAAATCATGAACATTTGACCACAAAAAAAAATTCAAACCCAAAAAGTTGCTTCAAAATAAAATACATACATGTATTTCAATAATTTAATTCAACAATTCCTTGTCTTATTCACATCTTGCACATGTCCATTCAATTTTTTCACATTCTACCTTCAACATGTGAATTTATTTATTTTTTAAAAAACGTAATGCAAAATGAATGGGCAAATGAACAATGAAATGTGGAAAGCATGAAAAGTGATAGCAACTTATTGTTATTGAAGGAAAACAAGCCAAAACAAGAAGTTACAACTTCCAAGATGGAAAGAAACTTCAAAAAATCATTTGTTTTTAAGCTCCATTGCTCATTCATTAACCTACACCTTCAAAGTTCCTTCAATAAATTCTTGATGGCTTAGCTACCATTGTTTAAATCACATAATTTAAAGTAGTATTTTCATAAAATCCACATGAATTTTTCAAAATTATATATATCTAACTTGCTTATAATTAAATTGGCTTTGTTACCTTGCACACATCAAAATACTAGTATTCAAACATAAACGCCTCCATTTCACACTATTGTTAAAAAACAATGATTGTTTAATACATACCTTCAACTTGTTTATACACAAAATATACATTTGATCAAACCAAAGAATTATAAACCAATGTTGATAAAAATTTCTTTGAAGAATTAATTTCCATGTGCACATTTTGACAATTGATGTTCCTTCCCCCCTCCCCCCACTTCTTGTTGTACCTTGTCAAGTGCATAATGATTTTCATGAGAAAGATGAGATAAACAAAGGTGGGTGCATGTGTGGGTTTTAAATTCGAGGTCGTGATAAAAATGAGTAAGGCAAGCATCCCCATCACCAAACAAAGGCCAATGACCAAGTGCTTCAATAGTTTCAATTCAAGCTAATTAATGAACATTCTTGCATCAACCAATGTTCAATTTTGACCTTATGACCAAATATTTCATTTTGGAATTTTGGTTTAGTTTTTTCAAAATTCAACTAGGGCTTGTGTTTTTTTTTGTTCAATTATGGGTGTAAGTTAAGAAAAATGTTCACAATTTGCAACCCACTTAACATAAAATAATATGTGGGTGGTGCGGGCGATTTAATGCAATTTGCAACCCTCTTAGCATAAGGCAATGTGTGATGATCAAGGTGACTTGATGAGATTTTAAAGAAATTGCAACAAGGGCTACAAATGAAGTGTTTGGTGATGGGTGTAAGTTAGGACAAATATTAATTATTTCCAATCCACTAACATAAGGCAATGTTTATCCATGGGGACAATTTCACTACTACATATTGTGCCTTTTTGCGAAGGGAAAAACAAAAAACCGGAAGGGTTTGCGAAGCAAAAACAACCTGCCATATTTGTGATGTGACACGCATCGCAACTTGTGGTTCACCAACCAT
>Ga0116231_10001783_pt1 | contig 44746 bp, 29 predicted proteins | sample S1TSphgellanicum_2_FD_89695 | JGI IMG/M metagenome (GOLD analysis project Ga0116231, IMG submission 89695) | Host-associated microbial communities from peat moss isolated from Minnesota, USA - S1T2_Fd - Sphagnum magellanicum MG | ecosystem: Host-associated > Plants > Peat moss > Unclassified... | reverse complement strand
CCCCCCCCCCCCCAATCATGGAATTTTTTTTAAAATTTACCCAAAGGAAATAAAAAAAAAAAAATTTTTCTCCTTTTTTTTTTTTTAAAAATTAAATGTAAAATTAAAATTTTTTTTTTAAAAAAAAAAAAAATAGAAAAAATTTTTTTTTTTTTTTTTTTTTTTGGAAAAAAAAAAAAAAAATTCAAAAGGGGGGGGGGGGGGGGGAGGGCATTATAATAATACAACAACACGAAGGTTGCAATGCCCATGAGACACAAGGAATGAGCTTTATAGTCTCTATGGGTGACATAATTAAAAGTACATGTCTTGGAGGTCAAGGCAACAAGTGAAGCAATTAAGTGGGGCAAAGCTTGCAAAGGAGGACCAAAACAAAAAAAAAGAAGACCCATGAGCTTGTATTGATGGTGCAACCCAAGGCAATAATCAAAATGGCTATTGATACCTTCATGAGAGTAAACAGCCTTGGCAATCAATGCACCCTAACATTGTTCACAATGGCCCTAGCTACAATAGATATTGGGGATGCATGTGAATACCTATTTCTAGGTTGTTGAAATGAGCTTTAAAACTATATGTGCACCTATTGTTGGGCATAGATCTGAAGGTGAAATAGAGCCAATATAGGCACCAAACAATTCACCTTCACACACCTAACCTATTCATACTTCCACTATTGTGCCAACCAAGCCCTCTACCGTAGTGCTGAAAAGACAAACATGGTGAGATGCCGAGCCTCAATATGACGATGATCAAGCCCTATTGCCATTGCTCCATCAAACTTTGAGTTGACAATTCTCATGTTTTTATTTGAGCTCAAATTCTTTATTTCAATGGGAACATTACATTTCAATAAAAAGTCTTAGAGTTGCTTACAACTTTGCCTAGTTTTCAAACTCATATGGGTTTCAAAATGGGTTTCCTAGCTTTGAAGCTCATCTATGCTTTGCAACAACACATGAAATGCTCTAATCATGTTGTGTGCAATTACACAATTCAAATCATGAATTATTGTTAATCTAAAATGCATTAGGTTTTCACATCATTATGAGCATCAAAGAAGTACTATGATACTAGAGGCAACATCAAGCTTCGAAGGTCATTCCAAGGGTGATGGCAACTGCACAAGTGCAGAACAGTCTTGGGGTCTAAATGTGCAGGCCTGAAAAAAAAATCATGGGGAACATGTGAGGTCTGAGTTCACTTTCAAGAACCAACCTATAACAATTTAGGGCTACCATTGTGTCCATGCTCATGGTCCCGTGGTTGTGTTTAGGGCCATGGGTGGAGATGCAGCACCCAGCAGGTTAAACTCCAAGGATATCTTGGCAGCCAGGTCGAAAAACAAAAATCCAAATTTGAAGCCAGCCGGGGTACTTCGGTTGGTAGTGGACAGAGCTACTTGTATGCTCACAAGGAGTTGATATATATTTTTCAGGAAATAAACTAGTGTGTTGATTGAAGCGCCCTTTGGTCATTCCAAGATAACAAATCAAGTAAACCTGAGTTCGAATCAGAAATGGAAGGGAGGGAGGACGACAAGGAGATCTCATCACAGATTAGGAACAGTTATAAAAGAAATGGAAGTATGACAATAACCGACCACACGACTAATTTGCATGTTCCTTGACAATCAACCTGATTTTTGCAGAGCACCCAACTTGTTGACCAGCATGGCGTCATTGAACTGAACTGGCTGTACGGAAGGATGAAGCCAAGTTGGGAGGGAAGGCCAGGCTGTGTCCCAAGTGGCTAAAAACCCCAAATAGGCTACCCAGAAAGTGCCACACAGTGTAAGTTAAGTACCTCCAAAGCATAAGGTGTATATATATGTGTGTGTGTAAAGAGAACAAAGTCATTGGCTTCACTTGATCCAAACAAATAAGCAAGTATTGAAGAGTACTAAGTAATGGGTCTATGAAGTTTACTCAAGAGGTGATTTGATTGTCTTCTCAAAATGACCCTAAGAAGTTTCTTTTTTTAAGTGTACTGTATTCTTATTTGCAATGATTTCTCCATTTGTGTCCCCCTCTCCAACCCCTAACCAAAAAACAAAGACCCAAAGAAGTGATTGTTGTACTAAGTCATTTGGGATAAGGGGAGGAGAGGGGAGTAGGGGATTAATAAGTCCAACTGGTCTGTCTCTGTATGTGCTGGGTGTCCTCTGGATATGGACACCACCTACATGCTGGCCAGCTGTGCCTTGAGCTTCTATCTAATATTTTCTGTTTTGTTTCTAGCTGAAGCTGCTCAACACAATATATAATATGTATGGGTCATATTTGGCAAGGACATTGTACTATACTACATACTACAAGAGAGTGCAAAAACAATGCACCCCCTTTTGTTTTAAATTTAGAAAATAAATTTGAACACTTCCATTGGTGGTATGGGCTAAACTCAGATATACTAGTAAAAAATTGGTGGAGGCTTGTAATCAAAGCTCTGGAGTGTCGGCCTTTTAGGATGACAAAACCTGTGAGCAAGAGAGTCCATTTTTGGGAGCTAGTAGAGTGGTTCCAATATTTATTTCCTATATTTGAACCCCACCTGCTGATGAGCCTAGTAGGCCATTGACAGTATTATAAGTTTATTACTGTATTGTGTAAGTTCTTGCTTGGTTTGTTCATTGGATGCTCTGCCTTTCCAAGGTTTATAGTTGAGACTGGTGTTGGGTAGATATCACTTTTTATTACCAGACCCTGGCCGGATATCATGGGGGTTCCTTCTCAAATATGCAGTGAAGATGACCACTACAGCTTTCCATGGGCGGAAAGTTTATTCCATATAAATGGACATGTTCTTTGGTGGCCTCAGATATTCAACCCTCCCTGGGAATCCTCACTTCTCAGGTTAAGGTTTAGGTGAACTGTTAGGGTTAGAGTTTTGAGGTTATGGTCAGGTTTTGCAGGCAATTACTAATTATTAAATTTGGCTTTCATGTTGTATAAAATTTCATTTTTATTGATTAAAAACTGTAACCCTAATTCAAAGAACTGGTTTCATATATCTAAATATTATGATATTGGAGAGAACCATATGAAATGTAGTCAGTGGTAAAAAAAACATTGGGATTTTAAGAACCTCGAAGTTTCTTTGATTTTAAAGCTTTTTAAATAACCAGCCTGATTGATCTTTTAAAAAAATGTTGTTGTAAGTATGTATGTGCCAAACACTGATAGATGAAACTAAGGACTTATTAAGATAATATTGACCTTCCAAAAAGGAGCTCCTACCTTTGATATGTTGTCATAGTAGTTGTTGTATGAGATCACACAACTGGGCCTTTGTCGTTAGTTTTCACAATCACAACTGGAGCTTTGTCTTCTCGTAATACAAATGTGTAAGGAAAGTACACATTTCAACACATGCTCAAGCCTCAAATGCGAACATGTCGCACATCGTGAGCCACATGCTATTAAAAATATTTTGACCTCTGAAAGTGAAAGCAAAAAAACTAGGTCGGTCAGGGCAAGCAATTAATCTTAGAGAAGTGCTAGGTATTCATTTGTTGCAAATTCCTAATTCAAGTACTCTAGTTGAATAGCAGGTTCCACAAAAATAATATCATAAATAAACATGCTGAAGTTTTCAAAAACTATTTTTTCTCAAAGATTTTTTTTAGAGAATGAAAATGAAGCATCTTTTTGAAATATTCAGGAATATTTTATTTGTTGAAAATGGAATTTTCAAAAAAATAAATAAAAATTCAACAGAGACCCAAAAAACCTGGGTATTGAACTACGGTAGATGAACATGGGTATGGAAGTAAACAATTATCCAGGCTTCTGATATTTATTTATTTATTTGCTTCAAGAAATATCTCCCCCAAAAAACAAAGTTTTGTGGCATGCTTTGTTTAATAAGGTATGTGCTCCCAGTCTCCCCAGTGACTCCCAATAAATTCCCAACTACATATTTTTCCTTTGTATTTCTTGGGCTCTTAGGTATTCCACAGAACCTCATACTAATGGTACTCCTATCATTGTACTTGTCCAGATTTTGTAAATTATAAGAAGTCACCGTACTCATTTTAATTTCTCATAATGACCTTGTATAATAGCCACATTGTACTTCTATCCATAGGTATTGACCATTCTTGGTTACCACAGGTGAAAAAGCTAAACCTTTTGTCAAGCATACATACCTATATGTTCTTGATTGCTAGATTTTACCCACTATTCAAGTGGGGGGGGGGTGCGGGGAAAACTCACAGAGATTTGTATATCTTTTGTGAGATTCCCACATCATGATTCATCATGACCCTGATGAGGCCTCATGTGATATATAACTTGATTATATGCATAAATGTGAACTTCATGATTTGTTTACAATAGCTCCACAAGACACACAACAATCTACTTTCAAGGAAAATTACAAAGAGATGGATGATGTTGTGCTGGATGATGATGTGTTACATAATTAGTCCATTGGAATTGTAACCCAAATCTAGTCCCTTGTATGTTAGTATCTAGTGTGAATGGTTGTACATATGCTGCAAAATCATGTGCCCATATCTAGTTTTAAGGTTAGAGTTGGATGTAGATTTACATTCAACTCATTTGCCAATTGTGTTTTGATTGTATGGAACTAGTCATAATAGGAGACAACTTCTACATGATTATTAGCTAGCACTTAGGATTGTACAAAACTACACCAGAAGTATATTATAAATGTCATATGCGGGGTCTTTTCCCTTGTCATCATTTCAGCCCTTCCTCTATAGGAATGGTGGCTCTGGAATTATCATGTGTTTGATGGAGTTCTTAGAAAAAGTCCTGACTCCCAAAGCCCTCATATTTGAAAAGAGTTTCTTGGTTAAGTTATTCAATAACCTGCCACATTGTCCTTTCTCAACTTTACATCCGTCTTCAATTTTTGCTTTCTTATTTGCTTGTATTTAGTTCTCAGTTGTACATTTTTAAACTATTTTTCAACTCCCTTTGTTTTTGGTCATATTCTAAAAGTCCAAGCTACCTCTTCATGCTAAAAAACCTTTCCTCTAGACTGGTGGAACCAACCAGATAAGGTGTAGGATAAAGCGCTACAATTAGGTCATTACTGGAAAAAGGGGTTCATGTAAGCTGGTAGTTGAGCCAAGACCTGTTTCTGATTACGCCTCGGGGCTTTAGCCGGCATAAAGAACATAGCAAAAATAAATAAATTTGCTGCATTTTATTTTTCTTATCTACATTCAATTAATGAAGCCGAAGTGGGTACTTAGCGTAAGTAAGTGACACAACATAAAAATTGCACCAAAAGTTTTCTTTTTGTTGTGATTCTTTCACTTATCTGCATTAAATTAATGCAATAGAGGCAAATACTTAAGATTTCCATAGAACCATAAAAATATATGTTTAGAGTCAAAGATAGAAACAGAATGAATCTTTCTGAAACTTTAATATAGGCCTTCAAAATGCAACACATCCATGTTACACTGAGCAAAATTTACAGGCTATAATGTGCCCTCCAAATACACTACAAAATACATCCCCTTTTGAATTTGGTATTCTTAGGTCTATTCAATTCAGACTGGACGATTCAGAATTGTCTTCAGGAAAACAATATCAAAGCCTAAGCACAACAAGCTTCCTTGTTGCATATTAGCTCTACCAAATAAGGCAAGTTCAAACCATCAAGATAAAAAAATAAGAAATGTTCCATGAAGTTCCCATTGAATTCACATTTTATAATAACACCTATTGAACATTGGTCAAAATGTGGTATTGTAGCTTAGGAAGGGTAACTTTTTGAAAGTCTTTCTATTGTGGTGACAATCATATACCATGACCAAGGCTCCATTTCGAAACTTCTGTGGCCTCATTTTCAAGAGTCAACTATTGGGTTAATTCGATGGTTTGTGAAGCTCACAATTGGTTTTCTTTTTATTCCACCAATTTTGAAAGGTTGTTGTGTTAAAACTCCTCCATTCTCAATTGATGTCATCCTGACAGGCAAAAAGTGATCATTACTTTAGATTGAAAGGTAACACCAATTTCAACCCATGTGCAAGTTGAAACAGGGTGAATCCCATGGATGACTCGAACATGGAATTCTCCACCTAGGTTGCATGATATACCTTTTTTTCATTTATGAAGGTTTTCACATACTGCCATTTCCTTTCTCAAGATGTTATGTAACACATTGTTCATGTGTTCCACCAACCTATCAGGGTTAAGTTTATATGTTATTATTATGTGATGTGTGATGGCCAATTTGTTTGACAACATTGCTTGTAGATTGTGAGCCATTGTCCAAAACCATTTCAAGAGGTATCCCAAATCATGTCATAATCCTCTCATACATGAAGCTTGCCAGATTGTCTTTCAAAGTCTTCAAAACCCTCACATCAGCCCACTTAATGAAGCAATCTATTGTCATCGCTATGAACTTATTGGTCTTTGAGGTGATGAAAAGGCCACATCAAATCACTTCCCTGCTCTTCGAATGTTCTCAATGTGAAATTGGGTGCAAATCAACCTAATGCCAAGGAAGGAAACTGAGCCATCAACTTGGTTAAAAACATTTGACATACATCACAAGACCCACAATACCCCCATTGCATGTTTGAAAAGTGTTGACTAATGATACCCACCTTCCAATATTTTTTCATCATAATTCTTCCCACAAAATGGCCTGCACGAGCACTTCTGTGGAGTTCAAAAAAGATGATCAAAACATTTTTTTCCTTATGACTTTACACGATACCATGTCTTATATTTTGTAGTAAAGGTCGTCCCTGAAATCATACAAGAGTGGAATATAAGGGCATCCTCCCCTTAAGTTATTTGTTAATTGATTTGGAAAATTTGTGATGCAGATGATCATCCAACACTTCATTATATTATATTAGCACCTTGTTTGCATTAAATGAAAATTATAATTTTACATCAAGAAAATCAACATCTTCTAAATGATCTCCCACTTCCTCATAAGCTCATGACAATGCATTAGTGTTTCCATGTTTCTTCATTGGTTGATCCTTGACTTAGTGATTATTAATCTTGCAACAACATAATCCATTTAGCAATCATGCTAGCAAGGTTGGGTTTCAAAAGTAAATACTTGAGAATTCAATTGTTCCTAACTTCGTGACCACAAAGATTATTGGCAAGGCTTCTCATTCAGAGATTGCACAATTCCATTTGGTTTAAATCAATTGTCAACTTATGCAACATATGGGATGATCATGCCCTTTGTCATTCACTTGTGAAAGTTTTGTTCCCATCACTATGTTCAGAGCATCCATGTACACCCAAATGGTTCACCATCATTCTTGTGCTATAATTGTTGTTTTTTGCAAATTCTACTTCTAGTAACCAATTATGATGTTATATTATTATGTGAAAATTAGATCTTTCAGGAGATGATCCTAATACCAAATGTAAATTGTGTAGATCTACATTTGTATGCTCATCCAAATATTTTTATTTGGGGTTTCACTGGAGACAAACTTGTAGATGGATGGATCATAGAACAACTGTAACATTTACCAATGTAAGAATAATAACAAGAGTTGTTTCCCAGAATCACTAGACCGGGTGGTACCAAGACTTGGTGAATGGATAACTTGTGGAAAATGGCTAGGCTGATGGGTAGGATATGCCTGGAGGGCTGGCGATTGTGAGGTTACAACCAGTGTTAGTCTAGTATATAGGCATGCGCCTGGTATCAACCCTGGTAGCAAGGAACCTACAAGTCTGGTGTGAGCTGAGGCAATACCAGCCCTATACCTGTACCAGCTTGGTAGGGACTAGGGACCTGAGGTAATATGATGCATGTACCAATTTCATACGTATCTCAATACTAGGTGTGTACCTGCTCATTACCAGCTAAAAATCAGTAGTGGACCCAATACAAAGATGGTATGAAAACTTTGAAAAAAAACCCAATAACAGTACCAGCCTGACATGAAAGAAACAAAAATCTGATACCATGACCAAGTTGTTCAAAAGTTGATACCAGACCAACACTGAAAAGATACAAACAGCATGTTATGTCACCAACATCCCCACACATTCATTTGAAAGAAAAGAAAAAATCCAGCTGCACATTTTTTGTGTGTTTCATGTGCATTTTGGGCTTCAATAGATTGTTGTACCACCAACACCCCAAACCCTTTCTTCCCCCCTCCTCCCCCCCCCTCCCCCAATTGTTTTGAAAGAAAGGAAAACCAAGTTGTGCATCTTTGGTGTGGTTCATGTGTCCATATGATAATCATCACCACCTTCATGAATATGTGGTGCAAGAGTTTTTTTCCCGCCCACCATAGATGTCTAAGATAGCGCCCAAAGAAAATGATCAGCTTCTGGATTCCATTCCCAATCAATTGCAGGACATCTCTGTACCTTCTCTCTCTAAGAAGAGGGAAATTGAGTAAAAATTATGAACAAGAGAAAGAAACTTCACCTCAGTTAGTATCTGGCCTATTGACTCTCTCAATGCTCTTGTGTGGGTGTGCATTAGAAAACATGTTCCCCCTAACCTTGCTTGAGATGTATATTATGTAAAATTTGTGTTCCTTATCAAGGTTGGTTTTGATTAGTTAATGACTTACTGTTGAGGGATGATGAGTTTGAAAAGTTAGCTTCATGACAATAATAAGTTCAACTTTTGCAACAATATTGTCACAAAACCCAAAGAACCCCTCCATCCTATTGGACATTTGGGTAAATAAGCCATAATGGTTTGTTTACAAAATGGGATATCAAGATGTAAAGGTCACACAATATGATGGCCTACATTCTAGGACCTAGTTACTTCATGTGTCTCCATGTGTAGTCTCCAACTATGTGTGTCCCACCAAATCAAATGAAGTTGGTTTTGTATGTTTCTCTTTTGAAATGGGAGTTTCCTTCTTTCTTTTGTCAGTTTTTTCATTTGGTGCAAGACAAACCAAAAAAGTTCACTTTGTTCCATATGTTCCAAAGCCACAATCTTGCCAACCCTTGCTTGTAAATCATCTGGCCAGTTGGAGTAAGAGTGAAAGACTATGGAATTCACAAAAAAGAACATTCTATGGCTCAATCTCATGGATGGCAGCCTTGAAAGTGACTTTGGGTTGGTCCAATTCAACAGAAGGCCATGTTGGATCGTACCCCTTATCTAACATCATTTTATTAAGTCTCAATCGGTGGACTAATAAACAGAAATGTGTGTAGCCTAATAGATAGTATTCCAAAACTACTCTAAAATCTAAATATATATCTAAAAGGCCACCAAAAGTTCTAGGATTTTTCATGACCTTGTGTTACCATTGGGTTTTTGAAATTTGCACTATATTTAGTGTCACTTAGCAATTTCCCCCAAGAGTAATGTAGGGATGATGGGCACCCCTCCCTCACTTCATGCACCCTCCCCCCCTGCCCCCACTCTCCCTTGCCCCCAATCACGCAGTCTTCTCTACAACATCCATCCCCTCTCCAAAAGATGTGTTTGGGTGTTTAAGAATTGAAAATAATAACTTTCTTTGTACCTTTTAGGTTGCCATTTTCAAATATGTATTCATCTCCAAGTTCATAAAGAGGCATATTTTGTTCCTTATGCCCTTGTTCACTTAGTGTCTTGTGAAACAATGTTTTTTTCTTATAGCGAATTGTAACCAAATGGAAAATTGCTTATTCAAAAGTGGCACTCAAAAAATAATAATAATAGGCCTTTTATTTGACTATTTTTTTATGTGTAAATTTTTTTGATCCTATACCAATTTCCACTAGGCAGCCAAAAATATAGAAGGATGGTTAAATTTTCTTTTTTCATATTTTTGGTGAAATGTCTTATGGATAATTTCCCCTTTAGCTACATCACAACATTGAACTTTTTTTTTAAAAATGTTGTGAATTGCTACTTGTAGTTTCTTGTTCGATGTTGTGTTAATGTTTGACCTTTGATATCCTATAAATTCAATTTATTTATTATTCATGAATATACTAATGTATGCATGTGTGATGGATGCAACACTTTTGTTTTGAGTTTTTTGAATTTGAAACTTTCTTTTAAGTGAAAATAGATTTCATTTCGCACATCAACATAAACTTTCATTTCCACCCAATGAATGAATGACATTAAAAGACAATTTGATAATGAATCGTTAATAAAAATCTATTAAAATGTGTTAAATATTTATAGTATATTATATCATTAGTAGGGATTAACCATTGCAAATCTCTCTAGTGGATTTTTGAGATATTAAAAAAAAGGTAAATAGATTGAATGGGACATGGCATCCAACCTTGTAACAAAATTCATTTGTGATACAAGAACCAATGTCAAGCCCAAAACCCATCATGGGGTTGTGATTTTTCTCTCTCATACTTGTATGCTAAGAGGTACTTTGTGGCTTTGAATATCCTTTATCCAACCCAAAAACAAACATGATTATAATAAAGGTATTTAGGTGCCTTTTCACTTAAATACCAAAACACAACTAAAAAACAAATACAACTACGGAATGAACAAAGAAAAAGTTCAAAGCATAAATAGGGTGTAACTAATATCAAAAACAAATTGTGATGAAGAATGGGACTAGGACACAAGGGGACCAAGAACTCAAAATACAGACAAAATGCAATGAAAAACATGAGCAAGGCACAAGGGGTTTAAGGTTCCAAAACATAAACAAAGAGCAAGGAAAAGAATGACCAAGGCACTAGAGTTTTAGGAATTCCAAGTGATAGCATGTGAAGAAAAACACAACTAGATCATAAGGGCTTAGGTGTTATGACCAAGCTTAAAGCATGACAAGGTGAATAATCCAAAAAAATGTCTTGACATTCAAAACACAATTTCACAAATGTGTGAAAGTAAGTTTCAACATTCTCAAATGAAATTCCCAAAGTCACATGGCAAGTTTTGGAAGAAAAAAACCTTTTTCAAATTGAGCCCTTTTTAGAACATTGGAAAGCTCTTGAAGAATAGTTATCCAAATTGGTGTCACATTATCCATTTGAAGATTTAAAATACAACTTGTGATCAAAAGAATGATTGAAAATCAAATTGGTAGTTCAATTCTAACCATTAAAATGTTTTATGGTTGGGTCAAATGACTTTGATTGAAGTGTGATGTTGGATCTTCTTTTCAAGGGTTACAACATGTGTTGTGAAAGTTTTCAAATCAAAATCCATACGTAGGAATTATGAGCTTCCAAAATTGTGGGCTCATGTCATGAACATAAACATGGACCAATGCCATTGTTAAAAGTAGCATGAATGAATTTCAATCTTTTTTCATTCAACATGAATTAAGTTCACCCATCACCAACTTGTAATTATCTTTATAACTTGATTATGATTGATTTTCAATTCATTTTTGATTCACTCATAGTTGATTTATAGTTTTTAAAGGTTCTCAAAAAAGTTCTTTGGATAATGGGCATATGAAAGTTTCCATGGAAGTTTTTTTGAACTAAATCCCCAAAAAGGTATAATTAAATATATGGGCTATTTATTACCTCCAAATTGTTCAACACCAATATGAAGTATGATCTTGCACAATAACCTTATTCGTTTCATGTTCATGTTCATGGTTTCATATGTTATTAGAATAAAATTCCATTTGCACTTTTGTTTTGTATAATTCATGTTCATGTATTGGTTTCCATGTTGTATGTTTGGAATTAAATTTAAGCAAGTTTTTGCCATAATTTTTCTTGCTTTTCATCTACCTTGGAAAACCCTTTTTCTTCATAGGTTTTTGCCTTATGACAATTCATAACTTGGCAAAATTGAAAAAATTGTTGAAGTTCCTTCTTGGGAAACTTAGGAATTTTTGCCACTTTGATGTAGTTTGCATTGCTAATCATAAAATAGGGAAAAGAACTTACCACAAGTTTAAGTTGTGATGTGTTTTCTAAGTGTCAATTGCCCATTAGAATATCCATGTGCAATTTTGGTTCCAATTTGCAATAACCACCTTTTTTTTAATTGTTTTAATTTGTCTTCACCTTGAGTTCAACATTATAAACTTGTCCTAGTCCCATCCCACAATTCTCACACAACCCTCTTGTCCCAATGCATGGAGTTAGGGAATACTTTGAAAGTTTCAAAATGTTCCATAATGCACAAATACCTTGTGACAAGCTTTTGGGGGCACATTAGTTGCATTTTCATTCAATTAAATTGAGAATTAACAAGGTTATTTATGTTCAATACAACTTGACAAACCTAGGGGTGCATCACAATGAATTCAAAACATAAATGAAGCATGACGAAGAGCATCACCAAGGCATGGGTAGACCAAATAATATGACCAAAGCTAAACCATAACCCAAAACTCACAAACCATAACTAGATTAGAGCCTAGAAACCTAGTCCACAACCAACTCATAACACATTTGAACCCATGCAAGCTAAATTGAAAGTGAAGAATTACATTTCAATGGCAAACAAAGTTTAAGAGAAATTTGCACCCTTTGATGCCCAAATTGATGTTCAATCAATTTTGATTCAAGCTAAAATAGGCTTTTCATTTTCAAGCACTAAATATTTAACTTCAAAGCATCAAATGTCAAACCCCTTCTTGGATGAGGGGCATGATTAAAATTGAACAATGAACCCAAATTTGACTTTCCAACTCATCTTCAACTATCATGTTGTGTAAAATTACCTTAGCCATGATAATGTCAAAAAATTTGGGCAAGTCCCATTGCATATAAGGGTTTTGAATTAATGCAAATCTAGATTGAAGAACACTAAAACATTTCAATATGTCTTTCCTTGTTGTATTTTATTCGTTGCAAAATCCTCTTCTAATCATGGGGCTCATGAATTGTTTGTACAAATCAATTCCAAGAAGGGTAGATGTTGTCAACAAGCAAAGAATACATTGGGTAGTTTAATCCATTCACTTTGAAATTTAAACCATGTCTTTCGCCAATCACCATACTCTTTATGAAAAGGGAAATATTCAACACATTGATATCATTGTTGCCCCCAAATTGTCTCAAAAACACATGCCAAATCCATAATGATTGATGTACTATTGCTTCAAGAATGATGTTCTTGTGACACATTACACAATTTGAAAGTCAATGATGGTGCAAAGGTCATTATAGGTTCAAAGTCTACAATGACATCATGAAACATGTTCTATCACATGTGATGTGAAGCTCAAGGGCAAAGTTGCAAATCTAATTTTAAATTTAAAGGGTGATGGTATTGTTGATGAGACTAGAAGTTGGATAGTAATGCAAAGCTTGAATGTTCACATGAAGTTTGAATATTGAACTCAAGAATGTAAGCATGAAGGTGATAGAGTGCAATCACAACAAAAGAAATGGAACTTAGAACCTATGTCACCTCTTGTGAGTAGTCTCCAAGCTATGAATGCACAAAAATATTGGCATGGATAAATTTGGGAAGCAATGAATGGGGTTTCAAAGCTTTCTCTACCCACTTGACTATTGCAAGCCATCATTTTCCTTATGATCTAGGTCCTATCATACCCATGTTTAAGGACGTGAGTCATTTCTAGCCAAGGTAAACAAACACCTTGTATATAATTTTAATCTTTTGGAATGAGGTCTTTTAAAGGCTATAAAACTGGGGAAATGTCAAATTTGGATTCAAAGACCTTGAATTCATCTCATTTAAATATACAAATATATAATGTCTAAAAGCATCCCAAAAAGTTTTTTAGTTTGTAAAATGGTATTAATGTAAGTGTTGTGTCATTATATATATTGTGTGTGTGTGTGCGCGCGCATGTGCAAGTCATGTGAAATTTGATTCGTGATTACATCCATTTCCAAAGGTTCAAACATTTTGCACCATGAATGCATTTGAACATGAACCTTAGAATTATTTTATTTTATTCTAAATTACAAATTTTAAAATTTGATTTAAAATGGAGTTGATATACCTCATTTATCATCATGCTTAATTATTTTGGCAATGTAAGGCCAAACTTGGATGACAATTACAATATATCCATTATGAAAATGTAAACTAGGTTGTTTATGAAAGTAAACCACACATCAACCTACATGAAAACTATTGTGTTCAATAACCAAACACTTGGTTGACAATCTAATTAGTGTGCACAATTGGACTAAGGTGGAGACATTTAATCTAATCAATTTTGAAGTTAAGAATTTGAATAAAATAGTGTAGGGACAAGGGACTTTCCAATAAACCAACATTGCAAAAACACGTTGTGACCACCTTCCAAAACAAGACCAAGAGCATACTTACAATGTAGGGAAAAGGATCTTAATCATACTTGCTCTCACTATTATCAAAGTTTTTTATTGCAAATTCACCATCTTTTCAGTATTGAATAGTATGATATTTTCATCCTATAAATGAAGAATCAATGGAAGGGAGCATAAGATGAAAAGTGTCTAACACAACTCAACACCTTTGGACATGGCCCCCCAATGTCATAGTCAATTCTAATCCATTGGTTAAAAGCAAGGAAAGCTATTTTTGAAGCAAACCATATGGTGGTCCCATATAACTTGTAGAAGAAGAGGAAAGATCCCATGGTCTTCTCACTGATAGCAAGTGGATTATGTGATACAATAACAATAAGATGTCAACTCAAGCCCCAAACACCCCAAAACAATGAAAGAACACCAAATAAAAAATGCACTTGTCATCCTCTACATTCTTTGTTAATCCACAGATGACATAGGATATTGATCAGTCTCCTTCCACAGTGAAAGCTTTAGCCTCAGATAAGTGTATCGCTGGGTGTTTGGTCGAGAACTAAGACACTTTGACTGAACTCTAACATTAGAATTGGGTAGTCTGGTTAATTCTAATCTTAAACCTTGAACCCTAACCCTATTTTCCTAATTAAATAGGGTTAGGGTTTAAGATATACTTATGGGAAGAAGTCTCATGGGAAGAACTGCGGGCAGCTATGAGAAGCCTGGCATATGATGGTCATAGAAGAGAGTAGGCCTCTCTCTCACCAGTTGAGGCGGTGTTTGCGGGTGGGGATGGGAAGGGCGGGAACAACAAGTATGGAGGAGACATATTCCAACATATTCTCCATCTTTCTTCACAACAGTTTGGTCTTCCAAAAAACTACAAATTTCAATATTTTTACAAATAATATGATTAGTGGTGTTGAAGCTTGCCAAGGTAAGCTACTATGGTTTCACCCAAATTTTCTGATGGGCTTTTTTTCTCCTTAAGTTGGGAGCAGAGAGGAGTTGAGAATGAATGGTATTACAGCCCCTAAAAAGGGAGCTTTGTCCTAGCCTCTCTGATGGCACTTAAGTGCAGTCAGACAAGCCTAAATGAATGACGACAAAAGAGTCAAGAGGATAATAAAGATTGAAGGCTACGGTGCAATTTGAGCGTGATCGCTGCGGTGATGAAATGCCCAGCCAGCGGTAATTGAGTGGGGACATCGGTGAGGTGAGGTATAATGGGTCAAAAGATGAGACTTATTTACAACTTCATTGATGGGTGGTGTCAGAGTGCAAGATATGCACTGACCCCACCAAGATATGCCTCTTCACTCCTTGCCGGTCATGACGCGCACAGCATAGGAGTACTTGTGTGGCAGCAGCTGGTCAAAGTGAGCTGCCCACTCAATCGTCGTACCGCGTGCCTCAGGCACTTCATCATTCCCCAAGCACTTCCTCTGGCACCCATCTCCACCCCTCTCGGGTTTTTCCCGTGCACATTCTCTGCTGCATCACCATTGCTTTACACATCGCAATGCGCATCCCCCTCCCCGCCTCCCCTCCTTTTCCCCTTCTTGGGTTGCCTGGCGACCTTCCCAAACCATGCACACTTTCCTTTCCTCGAAAACAACCACACCAACCATGCGAAACTGCAAAATGCTTGTGGGAGGCTTTTCCCTGCCATCATATGTATTTTGCTTTGGCAATCTTTTTAGGTTTCACAGGAGGGTTCCATACTTGGTGGAAGTGGAAGGAAGATGGGCAGCCTGGAACGATGGCACCTTGCCAATTGTAGGCTGCCTCCTTTCATTTCCGGCCGGCATTTTTTTTTGGGTTGGAAAATTCATTTGACTGCGCTTAATGCCAGGTAAGGCCCTAGTGGGGGTTGTCCTAAAATTCAAGGCCCCTGTGCTTGCCTTGTGCCTGACCCCTAGTTTCTGGAACAACCATATTCTAGGGCATCATCCTACACATACATGTATGTTTAAATACCCTTTGGAATTGTGGAATTAAAGCTGTGTATCTGGCCATTAGCCAACAACTCTATAAAGCTCAACAATGGCATACAAAGAGAAATGTACCAATTGCAATTAGCAACCAGCTATTTTTGGCTTTTGAGCCTTGGAAAATTGTTATATGTCTATAAACTATAGGTAAATTCACCTAGTTCGTGTTCAGGAAAAAGGCACACACTCTACCTATGGTCCATCATTCACTAATAATTCATCATGTTCTCTTTTAAAGTCATGCTTTTGTGTGAAATGTTATTTTCCTTTATGTCCATTTAATCATTACTTGGTATAACCTTTTTTTCCCCTCCCCGCCCCCGATGTGTTCTCCTTCATACAATTATAGGTTTGTGCGCCTATAGCTGGTCTTTTATTATTACCTCCTATTAAATGTGTACCGTCCTCCATCTTGAAAGGCTTGAATAGGAAAGAAAGCTTTCATTATTTGTTTCCAAGTGCATGAAAGCTTCAACCCACCATCATCACCTTACATCTCTGTTGCATGGAGCGTTGTCCCTACTCGATCAATATTGCATTCCTTGGTCTTAAAACGAGTTATTGGTTAATAGGAAACTGGAAAGTACAAGTAACACATGTTTATGGTTTAGCATCCATGAAGGTTTACACCTGTTACATAGTGAGGGGAATTCCCCTCCCACCAAAGCTTTTGCAGACAAGAAAAACATACCCCAAAAGAAGCAACAAAGAAACTGGTTTTGGGAGAGTTTCATGGGGGGGGGGAGGGAGGGAGGGAGGGAGCGGGGAATCATTCTTAATTAACTTCCTTTCATTATGTCAATGGAAATATAAATAAAACCCTTACAAACAAATGACTGACGCTTAACAACTTTTTTTCATTTTTGCACTCAATTGTTGCCTTCCTTATCCATGCAATTATGGGTTTGTCCAGGAGACAGGTACCTTCAAAAGTCCGCCTTTCAAGTTCAAATATGAAGGGTACCTACCTACCTAGTAGTACCAAAAGCCAGGCCTAAGAGCCAAGAAAAGCTTCCAACCAGAATCACCGTATTGGGTTGTCCTTCTTTGTGGCAGGGAGTTCTCTCCTCTTCTGCCTCTCATAGAGCACGCCAAAAGGCTGCCTCGGTAGGACGCAGGCTGGTAGGCAGTGGGAGGAGGCAGCCCGGAGTATGAGGGCTGTAGAAAGTTAGCAGGAGGAGAGATGATGATCAGATGCCTTCCTTGAGTGTTTAGTGGTTGTCGCTGCACAGTGATCCACTGATCACTGATCCCACAGACAAATGGGAGGAGAAAAAATGCAGGAGCTTTTTTCATGTGTGGGAGAGGGGTGGAGGTAGTATTGTTGTTTTGGAGTTGGGACCCGGAGGCAGCGAGCGAGAGAGAGGAACTTAGTCATTTTCCTTAAATGTGAGTACCCAAAATCTGGAGAAAGAGACTCAGAATTAAATGAAAGTCAGCCTTGTTTGAAGCTAATAAGTTGATAAATTGGTACTGCTTTGTGGGGTGGCTGCTGCTGTAACTAGGGACGTGACAGACTGTGTTGTGTTGCAGCAGCTAGCTCTGCAAAAGAGGAGGTGATGGCTGGGAGCTTATTAAAGGCTTGTAGGCCTGTATTCCCTCGTAGGGTTGCATGTATTCCCTCCCAACATTCCCATTGCTGTTCCCCCCGCCCTCCCCGCGCTTCTGTTCTGTGTTGCACCTATCGGGGGATACGGTCATCATACAAGTTAGGCCCACGCTTATAACTCCTGCTCTTTTCCCGTCCTTGCGTCCCTTTGCCTTTTGAACTCGCTCTTTTTACGATGGGAGAAGGCATGCTTGGCTAGCTACAGGTTTGGCAGCAAAGCAGGACTGGGACCCGGGGGGGGGGGCCATGCTATTGCCTCTGTTGCACGATCTTGCATCATGCTTTTTCCTTCCTTGGATAAGTAAGTAAAAATGTGCCCACCAGTGTTAAAGTTATTATAAAAAAAAAGGAACAAACCCCTAACAGTTATCAGGGCAGTTATTACTGTTCATAACAGTGGTTTTCAAAATATCAAAGAACAACTGGGTTCTTGACATATTGCCATGGATCTCAAAAATGGAAAAAAAATAAATACTTGGCTTTATAATTGCTGTCTCTTTTCAGGTTCTTTCATGAATGAAAACCACTGTTCTTTCATGTTTTCTGAAATAATTGGAATAATCGATGGTTATCAAAAAATCAAATACTTGCCCAACACTGGTGGGCACCAATGTGCCAGGACCCATAAGGGGACCTGTGGGAGGGACATTTTCTTTCTGCTCTCCCATTTCATGGGCTCCTTTTTGTTTTGTTCCTCTTCCATTTCCCAAGGACAGGAATAGAGGTCATCACCAAAGTGTCCATCCGAAAAGGAGGGACACATGAATTTCAAATCAAGGTGATGGTTTGATGGGTTCGAATTGGTATAAGTCAGCAACCGACTCCAGGCAGGTGGACTAGCCTACCACCCTGGTGCGACTCTGAAACGACAAGGCTACCTTCGTTGTGTTGTAATTCTTGTTACGAGGGCATCTTCCTTGCAGGACCAGGGCCAGCAGCAACTTCGCAGTGGGCCAAGAAAATGCCGTTGAGATCCTCATCACAAGCCGGGTATCACAAAATATTAGTTTGTCCCATCATTTGGGGCTCACTACTTTGGAAATGGGGTGCTCTTTGTCGTTTTTATCAAGTGCCTCACTGTTTTGTGTAAAGGAATGTCATGCATTATCATATTGGCACTTACAACTATCACTTATCCTAAATAGAGCTCACCTTCAAACCAAAAAATCTACTCACTTGCAAATAGCAAGAATCCAAGCCCAAAACACAAAATGGAATACACGCCGAACTAGGTGCCAAACTGAAGCTTGCATAAAACATAAGAGACTTACAACAATAAACTTGTGTGTTTTAGAATCTCATATCACCAAAAGTGATTTGAAAACACACAACTTGAAATTGTATCCTAAACACAAAATTACTTTAATCTCATTTGCACTTGAACCAATTCCAAATTAAAACATAATTAATTACACTAACATAGCTTAACACTAACCTAATTAGGACTTAACTAGGCAACAAATAAACATTTTTAATAGTTGTCATGCCTTCCATATCAATGGCTACAACTATCATTGTCCACACACACATAAACCAAATAAAATAAATCACTTTACATGACACTTCATCTCCAAACCACCCCCCTATTTGGGGCCAAGGTCCCCATAAACCAAATAACAATGTAACAAATTCCTTCTATAAATCCACCAAGAATGAATATTTCAATTTTGAAGTGGAAGGAGCAATAGGCGGAATGCAAATGTGAACCCCATTGTTAATTGTTTAACTATAATCCCCCCAAATCCTCAACCAGAGATGAATCATTAGAGAGGAAAATGTAGGATATTCTTACTATCTAACTACAAGAATAAATACCTAAGTTTTTTTAGTGCATTGAAGGAAAAATCATTTTTCAATTAGTATTTCCTCAATGGTGGCATACGACATTCCATATGTCAACCTATAACACACCAATCACAAGTCAACATCATGGTTTCCCCAAAAAAATGCTCACACAACATACATTGTAGGTTGACAAGGACAATAACCAAAGATGAGTCAATTTGGCCATCCACATTAAGAAGATGACACAACATGCAATTACATTGTGGTTTTTCCGTGTTTGATCATCTTGGCCTTTTAACAATAACATTCCAAAAGGTAATTCCTTCCACACATGCAAAATACTATGTCTCATAATCACATCCAATGTAGTTGATGTTATTTGCTACATTTACATATGATATTCCAACTTGAATTTATGAATTCAAGGCCAATAACCACCTCCACAAATAATGGCATAATGCAACATATCCCAATGTTAAACAATTACCAAATTCTCTCCCTGGCCATTGACATTACATGTTGCAACAAAATTGTTCATTGTTCACAAACTTGAAGTGCTAAAGGTAGAATTACCAAACCTTTGGCTAGTTTTTACTATTTACTACAACTATAGTAACCTATAATTACTAATGGTAAATAGGAACTATTAGGTAAGCCCCCTACTTGATGCATTGTTTTAGGATGTTTAGTTGACTTTATTTCCATTACTTTAAGGAATGTTCAGTGGTTAATTGACTTTCCCAACTACTTTCCCTAATTGAGGAGGTGTTGCCATAAGTTTATGAGGTAGGTAGGAAAGTCAATAAACTAGAAAAATCATGGGAAAAGTTAAAGGATTTGAACTAGTTGTGATGGCCACTAAGGTAGCATGTAAGCAAGACTTATTTACCTACTTAAAACGTTATTTTTGTGATTCAAAAAAAACCTAGAGGACAAGAAAAGTTGAATAGATGGTGCATGTTCAAGATAGAGTTGTATGTTGGGAAGAAAGACAAAGTTGTTGGAGCAAGGTAATAAAGTAAAGTAGTGGATCAAACTTGAATAAGGTCTACAATGGGCGAAAATATCCTTGGGTGGTACCGTTGGGGAACCTTGCCAAAATCACAAGAAAGTTTAACCCAATTTAAGAAAAAAAATCCATTTACTTATACAATGGTTTATTTAATTGGATTAGGTGGGCTCTATTTTCCCCGCTTATGCACACATTCATGAAAAATAATGAACATTCAAAAACCTATAATATGCATTAACATAATTTTGATTCTTGAACCATTCCTCATCCAATTATTGAGTTTTTTAAAAAAGTGTCCTTACACTTACACATTAGATTTTTTTTCTTTTTTATTTAGTACATGCACAAAGGAATGATCCAAACCAGTCATTAAAATAATAAAAGGTGAAAATAGTTATCATTTGCATTCTTGACATTAAGCCTTTTGTGATTTCACAAATTTGATTTCAAAAATTCATAACTAAATGAAAATTGATTCAATCAATTATTTATAAAAGATATCAAGTAGGCTGGCATTTGAAATATTCATAAAAATTAACATCTAAGGAAAAAAAATTTAAAATAAATTCCTTTCGTGTTCCTGATCAAAAAATCCCTCATGTTACATTCTTGAAACTTTTTGCTTATGCATTCATTTTCCACAAAAAATATTTTTTTTTGGTAAATTTAATCAGAGTTTTGAATTCTACATGCCTTGGATAACCTTTTGATAAATAATTTAGAATGAAAAGTTTTCTTTATGTGAATCTTATGTTGTCATAAAGTTGGATGGGTCTTAGAAATTTGGGGTGTGACATTCCTAGTGGTACCACCAAAGGATAAATTTGTCCCAATAACAATAGTAAACTATTGTAGTGTTCCAATAATGTTTTACTATGTGGTTATGATGAAACAATGGAAAAAAGGTGATTATTTGTGCCATTTGAATGTGTGTTACCTAAGGACATATAATGTGTTGTCATTGTTGTTGTTTTTAATAATGTCTTAGGCCTAGTAAAAAACCCCTAAACATTCATTATTGTAGTTGTTACCCTGTTGGATTTTTACCAAAAATTACAATGGTCATTCCCAAAGGCATAATTCCTTCATAACACATTGGAACAAAATGTTGTTTATTCCAATAGTTTCATGTTTAGGTTAATTAACTACTATAAAACCTAAGTACCCTTTTAAAATCTATCTACAATTGTACTATTATTTATGTTTACAGACTTAGTAACTTTATAACTAATAGATTAACTTAGCACTTGAAATATCCTAAACAATAACTCCAAATCCAATGAGGTTTCTTGGGTTAGAATTTATAGTAGGTCATTTAACTAATATTATCCCTAATTTGACTAGTTACATTTCCCAATAGAGCTATGTTGTTTTTTTCCACTTGGATATTTTGTCATGTTAGGTCATTGGAAAAAGAACTAATTTCCATGAAGTCACACATTATAATTATTACCATTGCATCTTGTTGAATTGAAGTTAATAACTCATGCCCATTGCTAAACAATAGAAAATATGGTGAGAACGATGCAAAAAAAGCTTGCCAACTAAACTTATACCCCATAATTAACCATGGTAGTTATAAATCACAATCTTTAATATGGCATTTTTGAAACCCATACTTTTGTAAACCATGTTTCACCATTTTCACCATTTGTTTAACTAACCCATTTGCCTCATATGGTTTTGTGAAGTTGTATAATGATCGATCAATGTTTCTCACAACTCTTGGAACTCCCCACAAATTTTTATACCTTAGTCAATGAATATTTGGGTTAGAATGTCAAACCTACTAAACCCCTTGTCCAAAATGCATAAGTAGTTCCCTCACTATTACAATATAACAATGGCACCAAATTTAACCACTTCAAAAAATGTTCAATCATAACCAAAATGTATTGATTATGTTGCACTATCTAATTCAATGGACTAATAAAATCCAAACTCCACCAATAACCAAATCCCATGATGGGCAATCGTTGTAAATGAGGTGTAGGTGCATTGAATGACACTCACACTTGGTCACACACCACACATTGAAAAACAAATTATTAAACATGCAATTACATCATTTGCCACTAATATTGTTCTTGGAATAAACTATAAATTTGTCAAACCCCAAAATGGCCTAACTCTTTGTGTAACATGTTGTATAAGGCCATCATGTTGTTTTGGGCAATTGAGTGATTTTTGAGTGTGGGTAGCAGGTTATTATCATTAAATATTTTTACCATACATATTTTTTAAATATTAGAATAGTCCCTTTGAAAATTAAAATGGCTCTTTTGAACATATTTGCACCTAGATGTAAAAATACAATTATTGTAAAACCAAAAAAGAAAATAAGGTAGAAAAAATAGGAATACCAAAAACTAAGAAAATTAAAAAAATAAAATGAACATCAGCTATTAAAATTTTAATGTTTTATTTCAACACCAAATTACATGTTTAGTTGAAGAAATAAACAAAAGGAAAGAAATGTCAAATGAAGCTAAATTGATGCCCTATAATGGTAAAATGACAATGCATTCACCTTCACTTGAATGAAAGGAAATTATTAATATAAATTAAATTATTTATCTTTACTAATTATTTAATGATAAATTATATAATTATTAAAAATTTATTTTCATCATGCGAGGAGAAATTATAAATATTTACTATATTTTTAACTTTAATAATTATTAAATATACATAAATTAGATCATTATCATAAATTTATTTCATTCACTCGATGCCAAGTGAAGGAAAATTGCAATTATGAATTAAATTACTTATTTTTATTAATTATTCACTAAAAAAAGGTAACAATTAGTAATTTCTTTCTTTCACTTGACGTCAAATGAAAGGAAATACCTGACATTAATTAGATTATTTAGCTTTAATAATTATTAAATAGGCATAAGTTAATTTTTTATAAAACATTAATTTCCTTCATTCAACACTAAAAGAGGGGAAATTATCAATATTATTAACTATTAATATACATAATTTTTTTAAAATATTCTTTTCATTTAATTCCAAATAATTAAGTAAAATCCTTTAAATATATTTTTGAAATAGATGTATTAAAGCTAAATAATAAAAACCAAATTCCTTCAAGTGAGGGCAAATTAAACTATGAAGTAGTTATAAAATTATCAAGTGTATGTAATTAAGTTACATGCCAAGAAATGCATTAATATCAAAATGAAAATATATATATATATTTTTTAAAACTCAAAATGCCTTCAAGTGGCACCAAGTCAAGGAATATGAAAAATATATTAGTTTGATTTAAAGATGGAAAATTAAACAAACTTCATTATGTGTTAAGTAAGGTTTACATTTTTAAAATAAAATAAAATGGAGGTTATAAAATGAAAAGAAGCAAAAAAAAAACACCACAAAATTGAATTAATCAAAATAAAATTGGGTAAAAGAACATGTGTTGATGGAAGAACATTTAAAAGAAAAAACTCCATTTTCATAAAAACATTTCAAAGTTGAAGATGCAAGCCATATAAATACATGTAGACCACCCTTTTGGCTAGTTCCATGGCCTTGAATTGTTCACCCAAAATCTTATTTTTTCAAATCTCATCCTTCACCTTAACTCTTGGAAGAACCTCATTTCCCATACCTATGATATTCTCCATTCTTTAACATAAACCTTTACAAATAACATCCCTAGTACATTTGAAATGATTATTCCCAAGTCCTTGACATTGGATTCTAGGAGTTCATGTGTTTCCTTTTCAAGCTAAAAATGTGAAGTCTTTAATTATCTCACACTAACAAACCAAACAAACATTTGATAGTTTATTCATACACGACACCAAAATGTTGCTATTTGTAATTATATGTCGAAGGTGGCATCTAAGAATCCAAGCATGGGGAACATTTGCACCTCTTGAAACACTTTAAATTGGTCCACTATTAAAGTCAATTGATCTTTTGCTCATTATTCATGCATTTTGCAATCGACATTTGGAGCATTTAAGTGATCTTTAACTTTTAGTTCATGTTCTAATGCAACTTGCAACATGAACTCGAAGCCAAACATCAATCCACAAAGAGGAAGGCACTTATGGAAGCTTGAATAATGCTCCTTTTGCATTTGTTTGACAACCTTCTCCATCAAAATATGCATGGTTGAGGCCAACCTCATGCCAAGGTCCAACATTTCCTCGTGAGTATAACTTAACTACAACATTACAATTGCTAACAACTCACGCCACAACATGCATCTCCATTATTTTTCATTAAAATTAAGAAAAATCAATCAAACTATTTGACATTATAAATTTGACAAAAATACCCATTGATTTTTAAAAACTATTTGAGTTTGTGTTCTCACCTTATACATGTAATAAAAAATGCCTCTTGAGTTAGATTGAACCACATTTTCTTGTCTTAGTTTCACATTTCTTATATTTTTCCTCGGAAATGACATCCTTGAATTACTTCAAAGGTATTTTGCCTATGCTCTGAATGTGAACAAAATCATGTAGTAAACTAGGCTTGATAGGATCCAACTTGACATACAACACAATTGCCATAAATTCAAGAGTTGAAATAGCATGGACTTGACTTCAACTAATTGATAAAACATGAAAAAGAAAGTCTTAATTGATGTTTGTCATTGTCATGAAAAGCTCTAGATTCATGTTGTTGTGTCCAACATTATTGAATCCATCACAACATGCCAAGATTCTTCTACCAAGTGCATGATGTCAATGTATGACAACCAAGCTTACATCATGTGATTACCATCCCACATTAGAAAACATATTCCTAAAGAACCAATCAACAAGTATTTAATTAATTTAAGATTAAATTCTTAATTTAGGACTTGATGCATCTTGGTGGATGGGGAGGACTCCACCTAGTGTCCATGAGATTTAACAATTTTATGATCATTTTATGCATGAATGTCATTTAAAAATATGTCAACATAAATATGATGAGGGACACCATGCCAATCCAACAATGGCAATAGACTTTTTTATGGATCCAAATATGTTACTTGTATTACACCAAATATATTTAGAAATATTTATACCATGAAAGGAAGGTTTCATCAATGGCTACCAAGTGCAATACAATTTATTATTGATTATGCAAGCTCCCATTAATAAAAAAATATGATTGACTTTCAAATAAGGGGCACCATGCCAATCCAATAATGGCAATATATTCCTTTATGGATCCAAATATATTACTCAATGTACTACACCAAATACACTTGGAAATATTATATTGTATACCATAAAAGGAGGGTTTCACCTAGTGGTCACTAGGTGTAGCAAAATTTATTATTAATTATGAAAGCCATAAGTCAATCCTCTCATTAGTAAAAAAGATGGTTGATTTTCAAACAAGGGGCACCATGCCAATCCAACAATGGCAAAAATTTATTTATGAAACAAATAAGTATATAATTAATTTAATTTAATTATTAATTATTTCCATTAATATATACCATGAAAAGAAAATGGCATTTGTGGACACATAATAGATTCCTAGTTGTGAATTAATTTTCTAAATCACAAATAATTTGTTTCTCAATTCAATTCACAAAATAATACAATGACACACAAAAGATGAAAAACGCACGAAATATATTGGAACCATTCGGCTAAATGATAATAAAAAAATATTGACAAACCATCAATATTTTATTCATGTTTTCAACATCGTTCATAAATTACTATATGCATTAGTAGCCTCAAGATTGACTTTAATTTGAAAAGCAAAACTTTCAGGAATATTAATTTGACTTTTGTTTGTTGTATTTTTTGAGCAAGAAAGGAAAAAAGAATAGTTGAAATGTTGAACCATTCTTCTAGATCTATTAAATTACATTTCCATTTGCCATCCTAACAATCTTCATACAAATGTTGTTCATCCAAATTTGAATATTTCTTCATTGGAATTCACCACTGGACCCTCACCATTTTGAAATTTTCATTTTGTTCATTTTTCATAACATCACATTGTGTTCTTCCCATCCACATAGGAATAAAGAGAGGATCATGGGGCCTCAGAACAAAATCCCCATTGTTGAGATCTTTAAATGGGGTGTATGTCGGAGAAGGCTTCAAATTCTTTGGCCCACAATAAGGACGCATGATTAGGTCTTCTACATCAACAACTTCCATCCTGGTTGGCAATGAAGCCCTGGTACAATTAATTTCCAGTTGCTCGAAGGCTAAAAACCCTCCAAAAGTGTTGAATTTTGAAGAGGTAACGATTTTGACAAATGTAAAAAAATATCCTCCCAATAATCAACATACAGTGTCACAACCCTAACCTTGGGTTCATGACCAAGGCAAAGGCATGGAAAGGTGTGGGCTGAAAGTGTAATTCAAAAGTCACATTTGCACTCCCAGGATTGTGAAGGAATGAACCCACACATTCCCAAATGGATTCCCACTTTGGGAATTGGAATCCCCATGGAGTCCCAAATTTTCAAAGAAGTATTTCAGAGATCAAAACTCATTGGATCAAAAAGTTCTTTATACAATTAAAAATATTTTGAAATTTAGCTAACTAAAATGGGCTCACATGACCCATTTGAGTACTTAAAACACAAGTTATGGCCAAAAGAAGGGTAGGGAGTCAAAGTGCCAATTTGACTCCTGCCACTAAAAGTCAGGAATCTCTCTTAAATAAGTGTGTGAAGATAATGTGCCATATATCATTGGAAAGCTTTTGGCAAGGGCTACAACTTTGCTTTAAACCTCACTTCAATTAGAGGTTTTCATAAGAAGTTATGACCCTCCAAAGTTCCAAGAGTCTCAATTTTGGGAATTTTGGGACTCCCAAGACAAAATGACATTTGCATGCAACCCCCGTGGCTAATCACAAAGAATACTATAAGGGGGAAATTGGTGACTTCCCCGAAGTCCGAGCCATGGTGAGTCTTATGAATTCGTGTATGCATATGGCTCGTCTGTGCACGAAAAGTGTTCTAACCATGCACTAACCAACTTATTGTTTGGTTTGTGCAAATTCTTGTGAATAATTGACCCGCTTGTCACTCATTTTGGTCCCCATCTTGGACCTCCAACATGCCCTTCTACCCCCGAAGTACTACGAGCTAGAGATCATACTTCAATTCCTTCTTCCAATGTTTTCATTTTCGAACTCGCATTTGAGTTTTTCAAGGGGTGTGGGGGTGCATCATATGGGGCCATCTTCATTGCATAAGTTGTGTTTTGATCAATGTCTTGCTTCCAAAATTCCACATATTTAAATAGTCCAACACTAATGAATTTTTTTCTCCATAGACCTCCACGCATCATTGCCCCAAATTGGGCAATATGGAATAAGGCTTGGGACTCCAATAGGGAGCTTTGGTGATCCATTGAAATTAAATTTGCACAATTTGATTGGAGGCCCATTTGTGGGACTCCAAACATTATTTGTGGATGAAATTTTGTACTACATGACATGCTAGCCTAATGGATCAACAAAAAATCTAAACAAATGCATATCAATGTGCCCTACCAAAGTTTCATGACCATCCTTCAAACAACTTAAAACCCAAGTTTTAAAATTTGGAATTTTTTGGATCAATTATGGAATGAAGGGTTACTCTTGTAAGACCATGAAAACATTCATCAAATCTGCCAAAATATAATTGTTTTGTTGTTTCAATTTTTTTGACAAATACCCAAAGTAACCTTCAATATCCTCATGTGTATTACCAACTACAAGAAATCCAAGTTTCATCTCTTCAAACACTTCCCTTGTAGTCAACAATGAAAGGAAGGTTAACAAATAACGATTCTTATTATCTTTCACAGAATTATCCATTTGAAACAACAAATTTCTCGGCAAAACCTTGGCACCAACAGCTTGATTTGATGTCTTTAATTCACATGTGCAACGTGATTTCCTTTGCAATAGACGAGTAAAAAAAACGTTTTGCAGAAGGTGTTCAAACAAGACTTTTGACTCTAAAACTGGAGCCTTTTAGGTGAAAGCACACTATGGGGAAGCCAAAAATGTTATCACATTGTACTATTTTCGAGGAGTGTCCATGTTTGAACTTCAACCATGGTAATATTGGAGCATATTTTTCCAACTTTTTGCATAATGTGGTTGATTATAACACAAAGAATTCAATCACAAAAAAAAATCATTTTTCCAACTTATATTGTGCAATTCTAAAATATATTCTAAAATATATCACAAATGGGTGTTTTTGGGGGCAATGACCATAAATATGTGGTAAATTAACATTTTGACAAACTATCACTTTCAAATGGAAGATGACAAGATATGTGAGGCGAATCATTTTTTAAATTTTCATTTCAAACATTTTTTGGCTAAGTAATTCAAGCCCAAACCTAGCGTAGTCCAAAAATAGAAACAAGTTCTATTATAATGTATATACCATAAATATACCCATTATTCCTTGAACTTAAGTTTTTAAATTTTATTTATTTATTTCAAATAATATTAGATATCATTAATTTGTGAAAGTCTAAATATCAAGCCCAAACACTAAAAATGAAACCCAAAATTAAATGTAATATGTTTTGTAGAAATATACTTTATATAAATGTTGTGAAAACGCCCAAAATGGCCTCGTTGTAATGTGCTTTCACCCTTTTCCAAAGTTCAAAAGAGACATAACAATGACCCAATTCTGAAATTGGGATCATTCGGCCATAACTCATTAAAATATTGCACATATTGTTCATTTCCATGACCATGCGCTATCATACTAGTGAAGGTAATAGGCAATTGTTTAAACGTAGAAATCATTTTATTTGTCACTTGGAACCTTGGGAGTGCAATTTTTGCATGATCCATTTTGTCATGGATAACACACAAGAATTCATCTTTAAATTGCATAAACTCTGACCTCCAAGTATGGTACAAGATTTTATAAAAATCTTGATGCAATATATGTTTTTTCAACTTCAACTCGTATTTTTTTACATCGTTGTTATTCCTTCCCAATTTGGATATCAAATCTTTTAATGACTCACACATAGTACATTTGGCAAATATTGATCATGTTTTCCAAACATCCATGTTAAAATGGTGTCTCTTCTTCAACCTACTCATTGCTAATTGAGATATTCTTCCAACGCTTAATTCCTTACTTATCTACATGTACATTGCTTACCCCCAAACTCCTTAAAAGATTCAAATGTGAGTCTGAAAGTGAAAACATCGAAAGAAATAGTTAAGGTATGCTCCTTAACTTGTAACACTTTGAGGGTAAAAAGGGCATGCTAGAGCTCCAGGACAGGGATTAAGATGAGTGACAAGTGAGTCAATTATTCATATGGATGTACATAAATCAAACAACAAATTGGTTAATGCATAGTTGGGGCACTTTTGGTGCATGGACAAACCACGAGCATACATAAATTCACAAGACTCACCATGGCCTAGACTTGGGGAAAGCCACCACCTTCCCTCTTATAATATTCTTTGTGATTGGCCATGGGGGTTGCACCCAAATGTCATTTTTCCTAGGACTCCCAAGTCGAAAGTCCCAAAATTCCCAAAATTGGGACTATCGCCACTTTGGATGCCTATAACTTTTTGTGCAAACCTCTGATTTAGGTGAAGTCTAAAGAAACATCGTAGCCCTCATCAAGATCTTTCCAACGATATGTGGCACGCCCCCCTTCACAAGGTAAAACATGCCTTTTACAACCATCAAAATTGGTAGCTTTGAGTTTAGAAATTCTACCTTAGTTGATTGGGCATGGCATTAATATGCAACATGATTGAAATGTCATATAAATGGGGAAACCTTTATATTTTGGGAGAATAAACATCATAATCATCCAACGTAAAAGATTATAACATGTAACCCATTCTTTTATGCATTTTAATGTGAACAAAATTGACATCACCATGGACCACATGTGTGAATGATTCCTTCATTGTCCTCTCACTCCATGTTTGAATGGAACAAGAAAAGTCAAGACAATAAAAGTCTATGACTTTTGACAATGAATTCATTATGTAAAATACAATATAAGAATTATTAACGTTAGACATCCATTGGATAATCAATAGAGGTCAATGAAGGAAGTAAATAACAAAAATCATCTTTCGATGATTTTAGCTAAATGCATGAATCAATACAAGATAATATATGAATTAAGGACTAAATATGTATGTGTTTTTCCAAATTTGGGTCACAAAATAAAAGTTTACACGTGCAAATGTAAGGAACTTTTTAGATGCACATGGCATGTCAATTAAACCTCAATGCAAGAAACAACTATTTAAGTTTCAAGAATGGAGAATTTTGAGTTTTTATTGTTGGATAATGGATCATGTATAATTAGAGGATTAACAATATCATCAAATGTGTGGACTTTATCAATGATGGATATATCTATTCATTCCCTTGGTGCCAATGATAATGGAAAAATGATAGACCACAACTGATGAGCATATTTAATATTGGAACTTGATTAAATTCAAGAAAACATATTGGAAGAATAATCAAAATGGAGACTACAAAGGATTATTTTCCAAACCAAAAGGAAGTGGAAAGAAAAAAAAACTCCAAAATGAGATAAATCAATTAAATATGGTACAAGAATGGGATGTAGAAATTTTCAATTGAACAAACAATTTTAAAGAAAATAATAATTACACCAGATGTTAAGAGAATGATGAAACAATGAATTAAAGCTTTCCACCCAACCATAGGACCACATAAAGGGTTTAGGCACCCAATGATCCACCCCCAAGCTCAATAAACAAGATTTACCTCACTCCAAAGCTTTATCATCAACCAAAGATTTAATAGAAGGATCATACCTAACATTGTTTCTAATGTTATGTGGTGAAACCATGCAAACCATGATCTAGGCTTGAGCCTCAACATACAAAGGAAATAAAAAACTCCTAGAAGACTGAATTGGAAGCCTATGTCAAAAAAAAAAGTAGGACTCTTCGGAGTAGGCAATGGAAGCCCCTTGCAAGAATATAAGAGGAGACAATTAGGAAAAAATAAAATGAATCCACAACAACAAAGGGGAAACAAAAATAAGAAATGGATTTACTCACAATCCAAGTTTCACCTAGAGTGTTTTAGTGGTGGCAAGTCTTCATCATCAAGGGGCATAACAATGGTGGAAGATCTAGTAAGCTAATTTGATGTTATTGGCTGCTTAAGGGATGCAAATTAAAAATAAAATAGGGAATGAAACCATGGAAAAGACCAATGGGAAGATGAGGGAGTAAACATGTAGAAGCAGACAAGTCCACCACAAGCAATCCCAATTGAAAACATACTTTGATAAGGGCTTGAAAAGTAACAAGATGAACCTCGTTAGTTACTTGAAATGGCCTTCCATTCTTGAACTTAATCATGGAAAACACATCTATCCAATTATAAAAAACATCTTCATTTCGAACATTGACCCCCTTTTATAGGAAGTGTTTAAATGAAGGGGAGAATAGAAAAGACTTCAATTGCGAACTTGACTTGCCAAGATCCCTCACCAGAAAAATAACTCGATTCAACAAGGTTTGTCACAGTCCATAGGAAAGACTTGTGGAAATTCATGAAAAGATGAAACATGCAGAAAATTAGAAATAAGGGGAATTTTTTTGGATCCATACCTTCATGGAAAGGTCCTTCGAACTAATAAGTGGGAGAGAGTTAACAATCACCCACTTCATGCAAATCTCGAAGCCATAACTTTCCAGATATGATATATTCTCCTTGAGAAAATGGAGATTATTAGGGTGGAAAAGTAAGATATCCCCATCACTTGTAAAAAAATTGTTTGTGAAATTGAAGATGGAGACAATATAATCTTTCGTTTATTTGTTCCAGATAGGAATTTTTATTAAGAAAGCTAAAACCAATGGCACTAAAAAGTCCCATGGAACATTAATAAGGACAATGTTAACCTTGCCATCAGTGTCACGGATGCCAATGCCATGGGGTTCATTCATTTGAATGTTCATCCATGACTTGTAATGAACTTGTATTTAACTCTTAGTTTAGTTTTAGTTAACTTTTAGTTAAATTTTTGTTCATTTCTAATTGACTTTAGTTAAGTCCTAATTCACTTTTAATTAACTTTTAGTTCACTTTCAATTCACTTCTAGTTCATTTTCAATTCACTCCAACTAACTTTTAGTTCACTTCCAATTAATTTTTAATTAACTCTTAATTCATTTTTAATTAAGTTGAAGTTCATTCTTAGTTGAATTTTAATTCACTCATAGTTCACACATGGGTGCACATGGATGCACATAGGTGAACATGGACAACATGTAGATTGGAAGTTTCTTGAGAAACTTTCTTGAACTAAATCCCTAATGGGTATAAATAGAAGTATAATTTTTCATTACCTTTAAGTCGAAGGGGGTGGAATGGGGAGGAGGAAGCACCACCACCTTGAGAAAAACTTGAAAAGGAGTGATTTGGTCAACAAGAACGAAGCCACTAGAGGGAGGAATATTCCCATGCAAAAGAACTTTGACATAATCCTCCATGGTGATTTTTGTGTCATTAGTCCCTATAACTTGCTCCTTCCCCTTCCTCTTACCTTTCTTCTTTGATGCTTCAATCCGAGCAATTATAGATGTTTATAAGAATATAGACTATAACATAGGCTCAATTCTTTTGCGAAAGGTGATTTTCAATGCTAGTGTACAATGCTTCAGGTAGTCAAGGTACCACCCACAATCTAAGAGGCACGAGGACAACTAGTCCTTGAGAAGGTTTTTGCAAAACATAGAATTGTCCACCTTGGCATCACACCAAATCTCAAGGAAGTGTGGCAATTGATCAATGGCTACACCTTGGGATAGGACGTGGTAAAAGTACCTACCCAAAAAGTAGATGGTATGAACCCAATGTGGCAATATCAAAAAGTTACAAGATAAAGAGTGAAGATTATCCCCATCCTATAGAAAATCAAGCCACTTATGCCCAACTCTTGGCATTGAAAGTTGGACCAATGGCAATGTTCAAAAGCACAAAAAGGAACCAAATTTTTCAAAAGGAGGAAGCACATGATGTGTACATGTAGAGCACTTTCTTCAAGTCCTCCTTCACACTAGTTTCTTTGTTGCTTCCAATTCTTGCTTCTCCAAATTCCATCCTAGGTCTTGAATTATCAAAAAAGGCCAGACTCCCAAATGGATTGCCTCCACCCCTAGATATAGGAGGCAAGAAAAACCACTCCAAGGATATTTCTCATAATTAATTCTAAATTTGAGGCCATAGAATCATAAAGCTTCGGGGCTTCCCTTCCAACTACATGAGACAAAAAATTTAAATAAAAGTCACAACAAGAAAAAAATGGGGATCATGCAAAGACTAAACAAAATTCTAAAGTTGACCTGGTGCTAGAATGTGGCCTTGTGGAGCCATTTATCAAATTGAACGTCAGAAAAACCAAGCATTAGAAATTTCGTAATCTCTTAAAGAACGTTTGGTTCATTCCATTGCTTGAGCCATGCAAGCTTCTATTCAAGAGATACACGAGCATACATTAACATATGTAACTCCTTTGTGAACATCTTTGGTTCAAATTTCATGTCATAATGAACTTAGATTTCCTTTAGGAAATCGAGACTGAGGGCATGATCACACACATGAAGGTGCTTATAGAATGTGGAGTAGTAGTCCTTCCTAACATGTTCCATTGCCTTCTCCATATACTATTTGAGTTTGATGGGAGAGCGTTCACCCCCCTTGGGGAACTCTTCATAATACAACTTGACATTAACATTTCCACCAATTGAGATTTTGTGCTACCTAAAAATAATAATTAGAGAACAAAGGGATATGAATAATGTTATCAAATAATAGCAAATAGAAGAGATATAAAAACAAAATAAAAAGGAACTAAATTCTCCTCACCTTGTACATGTACTTGAAGAACACATTGGATGTGAAAGAATGTTAAGTCTTATGTGATTTGTTTTGGCATCTCTTCTACACATCCATTGGCAGAACATCTTGGAATTGCTTTAGAGGTATGATACCAATGGATTGGATTCGAAAAAATTCATGGATGACGTTAGGTCAAACATGATCTAATTCCACAAACCTTATCATAAAAAAAAAGTATAAGCGACCACTATTGAGAGCTTTGAACATTACATTTTAAAAGAAAAGAGAAACAAAAGGAAAAACGTTATAATTCACATGATTGACAAGAGTTTAAGAATTATTTGTTGAAGTCTATCATGGCTATTAGAAGTTCAACTAGACCATGGGACGTGTCTAATAATATGGAATCCATGGAGATATGTTATGAAGGTTCATCATCATGGACATGATGTATATATGGCATCCAAGTCTGTAACCTATGATTGCCATCCCAAATAAATAACATTCATTTGGAGAGGGATTTGAGTTCAAGGTCTCCTAGTAGAGTGTCCTCAAACCTTCGGTTGTCTAAACGCCAATGGGCATTCCAACTAGCCTCATGACCATCTGCAAGCTCCTCTTGTCCCTTCTAGTTCAATGGGGACACATAAAACACCTTGTCTCCCTCTCAGTAACTAGAATGAAATGCATGCTCCATTTTCAGAACATCAATTTTTAGAGTTGGGTGGACTATGAACATGGAGATCATCTTGTAAAATGGGATGTTGATTTGGGCCTTGTGCTTGGGAAGCATATCGTGCTTATCCAAAATCTCAATAGTGTTGTTCTTATTCACATGGACAACTTGGATTGTCTTATCAAAAGACAAGGTGTCCAAAGTCTACAAACCTTTTAAAACCTACGAATCTTGAATTGAAAAAAAAACATTAGTTGAAGAAATTTTTTTATAAAAAAAACACTTCAACTCCAATCAAATCATACTTCTCCAACATCCATGATTGCAAGTTGTGCTTCTTGAAGACCTTACAAGAAAAAATAGAATAAAAAAAACAACATCAAATTATTCATAGAACTTCAAAAAACACTAAGGCAAAATAGTTGCTAGGTATTATAAAAAAAAACCCAAGTTGTTAGTCAAGTTCAATTTTTAATTAGGGCCCCAACTCAACCTTTTTTGCACCATAGCCAAACAACTCTTGGCACTGAGAGTTCTTTAATTTTGAAAAGGGAAGATCAATACACACAAGACGATTTGGGATCCTAATTCCATGTTATTTTGGTTTTTGGGCCCAATTTAAATATGGGGCTCTTGAACACCATAAGCATTGGTTATGTCTAGATGATTTCAATTGTTGTGTGGGTGGGTCTTTGCAAAAGTATGTCATTGTTAGGCCACATGTCCCAATTGTATGGCCTGTTCAACATGGTGTCAATCTTATTCAAAAAGAGGTATCATCTCTGGAAGAGGCTAGGTTTTTGTTTGACTTTGAATGCCAGAACAACCCTTAGAGTTTATTTAGAGGTGGGCCTTCCATTTTAAACAATTTCCGAGTTCTTTCAACCTACACATTAAATGTAATCAAACCTGCAAATATAAGTAGTTGGTCCACATCTCATTGTGGTAAGAAGGTGAAAAGGCCTTTAGTGTTTAAATTAATGCAATAGCACACCTACAATTGGAAGATCGATAAATTGTTCATCCCTTCTACTAGTATGCCCCCTATAGATTTTAACCCCCTGGGTATGGATGAATCTATAACATACTTTATGACCACAAGTGTTTTGATGTGACAATTTGAAATTACCCATGTTGCTTTTGCATATATTTTGTTGTCACGTTAGTAGCTTCTTTGGGCGAGTGTGGAACATGGGTGCGATGTAGGCTCATTTGTATCATATCCTACAAAACATAATGTATTGTGGGCAATCTAAGAATTCATTCATTATCCCATGTGGAGTTGGGACAAGGTTTAATGATTATTGGCATGTGCTAAAGCACTTGAGAGGCAATGAGATTATAATAAAAATGGATTTGCATCAAGTTTTGGAGTGCCTATTTCATTTTCATTATTCACAGTTCAATATGCTAGTGTTGGTGGAGATCTTCTAACAATGATGTAGGAAAAAAAATTTCATGGTGTAATGAATATCATTTTTAAAATATGTTATATTTTTATCATCCTTGGATGAAGTAATCATTTCTATTTTGGTGATTGTTTTTACGGTGGTTTCCAATCTTTAAATGACCCCAAGTTTATGGGTACAATTTGAACCACCATTTTAACAAATAAATATTGAGCCAAAAATATATATTTTGTGTGTTTTGAAGTCGGACCCTTGTCCATGTGGCAAAATTTTTTTTGCATCAACAAGGAATCTTTTACCACATCATAAAAAATACAACCACATGGCAAGGGAATATTCTAGGAATATTCGATGATGTGGCATGGTATATTTTGTAAAGATTCTTAGTTGCTCACTTGAGCATGTTCACCCGCTCACTATTCATTGTTCGATGCTCATCCACTAACGTTGTTGGGTTAAATTAAGGTAGCTCAGTAAGTTAAATAGGTTAGGCTAAGTTAGGTTAGCACCTACCTACCTAAGTGCATTTTTTGACCAACCGAAACCTAATTATTACCTACCTATCTATGTTTTAAATAATAATCCAAATAATGATTTTAATTTAGGTATAAAATTGACCTAGTCAAATGGTTTAATATTTACTAACCAAAGAGTTAGTAACTTTGTTAGTCATTTTGTGAGTCAAAATGACAAGGTCCAAATTGACTATCAAGTCACACTAACATGTCCAAAACAATTTGTCTAGATTGACAAGGTGGTTTTTTTTTTTACTCTTATCATTTTTGGGTATTTTTTAATTAAAAAACCTAGTAAAAAAAACCATGAATTATAATAGTGAATGTTTTCAAGGAAGCAACACGATAGTTGTCCATTAGTGGTTGGTAAAGGAAGAAAACCACTTGGAGATTCTTCACATTCTACTTTTAATTTGGATGATGAGGGGGGCAACAAAGGAGGACCACCACCATTAGTAAGATGGGTAGGAGGACCCCCAAGCTAAAACCTTTACTTGCCTTAGTACCCAACAATGCTTCCCTTGATGGTACTTATTGCCTCAAGTAAGATTGGTAGGAAGTCAAGTTAAATTACCCAAAACACAACAAAACTTTAAACCCAAATGCACATGTTTGTGTGTTTAAGCCAACGGTTTTTGCTTGTGAGCATGTGAGCATGAGCAATGAACAAGTGAGCGTGGACATGTGAACCTAGAGGAATATCCATTGCCACGTATATAAGTATTCTTGTAATATACTTTTCCACATCATAAGAATATAAGATGATGTGGACAAATATTTTGCCACATGGCAATTTTCTAAACATGGATAAAATTGGGAAATGGATGAAATATGGGATGGGTTGAAAGATGGGAAAGGATGAAAGGTGAATTGTAATGACTATTATCTAGTATAGATCATATTTAAAGATTTATTTAGGGTTGGATGTACTCTATTTCAAAATTAAATAATATAAATCAAATGGACTATTTTGCATTTCACATTCATGAGCAAAGCCAGAAAATAAAACACAAGAAAAATGTGAATAGAAATATTGTAATGTCCATTTGCTAAAAGTAAAACAAGTTTGCCATTTAAGGATCTATTTCATTTTTTAGATGAGACAAAAGTCAATTCATTTCATGCAAATTGATAAATATTGAACTTTGTTCCAATTTGAAACTGCATGATGAATCAATTATTATGTTTACTCACAAAAAATAACATGTTGCAAAATGTGTATATGTGTTTATAATGCACCCATTTCCTTCGCCTACCACACAAACTTGCTATCATTGTGAGAAGTCCATGCAAGTGTAGGTTGGGAAATTTCCAATTGTCACCTCATATTGTTTAATGGTATTGAGCGTGCCAAAGGTGATGTTGTAGATTAGTCCATACCTTGGAGAAGGCACCTATATGGGTGGAAAAATAATTATTCTTAGAGTATGAATGGTTTCTCATTTGTTGTGATGTTATTTCAAAGCTTGAATGTCCCAAGGCATTGGAATTTTGATTGTTGTGAGATTTTGGTCAAGAATGCATCCAATCATTGGTGCAAAATGGACTTAACTCTCATCGCCAAAAAAATTGTGAAAAGGACACTAAGTTGCTCACAAAGCACAAAACAACTTCTTCTAACATTGTTACATCATCTTGAGTGAGATTTTTGCCTTCTTGGATAAGCCACATTGCATGGCTCAAAAGGCCTATCAACCACATACTTATTTCCTAATCCTCCCACACAATAGTTCACATTAGAAGAAAAATTTGTCGTTTGCAATTAGTTGTTTGCAATTATAATAAGCGCAAATGACAGTCGTTTGTGATTGTAATATGTCATTTGCAACTATTATAGTTGCAAACGACTAGTTACAAATGACATTTTTTCTTCTAGTGTGAAGTCATCATAACAATACAAAAAATTGTGAAAGTCATGGGGACCACCTTTGAAACTCAATAGCCAACCATCATAACATGGAGTATGAATGCTAGTATTTATTTTCATTGATAGGATTTTCATCTTGTAGTAATGATTAATGTTCTTCTACAAAGCAAAACATTCAATCTTCGACTAGGGGGACATCATTCAATCCATGAAACACCATGTCCACAAAGACTTCCACACAATTCCCCACCATTGTGGGCGAGAATACAATTTTCAATTATAGCATGACTAGTGGACAAACCACCATCGACATCCGATCTAATGTTGATGTGAATGGAGGTTGTGTCAATTCAAGAACAAGAGAAATTAACATGATCGTGTCTATGGGAATCCCCCTTTGATCTTGGGGGAAAATTTGTTCATCATTTATAGGATCCAAAAACCTTCTCACCCTTTAATTACAACATACTTGATGTAAAAGAAAAACCTACATTACTAAAAAACATGTAGCCATACCACTCAACATACCACCAAATTTTTTATGGTTTGTAACAAAACAACCGTAGTGGGTTTTTGATCTCCTTGGTTGTTTCACCTAGTGGTTGGTCTTGCATGGCAAAGGAAACCATTCATGTTCCACTCATGATGGTTTTGGTGGTCACCCAATTTCCTTAATTGTTTTATTGGTGGTGTTATGGATGGGGTCTAGATGGTTTCTTAAGTGGTTCTATTAATGGTTTATGGGTGAGTTTTCAGTGGTTTCTTGAATGGGTTATTGGTGGGGTTGTGGGTGGCTTGATTTAAGTCATTTCCTACATAGTTTTATATATTGTTGGGTTTTTGGTGGCAATTTTTCACTTTGGGAAGGTTTATAATGGCAATTTTTCATTTTGGGTGGTTTGAGGCGGTGATGTTATGGGTGGTAATTTTCCATTTGGGTGAATTTTGATTGCTAATTTTGTGGATTTTGGGCAGTTTAAGATGGTGTCCACCTAGGGACCAATGGAACATGTTCAACAATAACCATTGTTGTACTTGTTCATTCCATTAAAACTTTATGAACTAAAAATAATGAAAAATCATTTTGTCATAATTTTAAGTGCCACATTTTGCATACATGTCAACCAAATTATTTTCAAAAAATATATGAATCATATCCATTGTCAATGGCTTATTCACAAATAGACTTGGCCTAATTTTCAACTATTACATTATATCAACACATGCATTCAATGCCCACCTTGATAACATCAACAATGTCGGGTTGCATAAATTATACATGGTGAAACATTAGACCTAAAGATTACATCAAAATTCAAGCCCGAGCAAAACTTGTCATCTCAAAAAGTGTGGAACAACAACAATGTCAAGTTATATACCTTTGTACATGGTGAAAATTTAAATTTAAAAATCACATGAAAATTCAAGGGAACAAAATTTGTCACTTCAAAAAATGTGGGAAACAACAATGTTAGGCTACATACCTTTGTATGTGGTAAAAAGTTAGACCTAGAAACTACATCAAAACTCAAGGAAGCAAAATTTGTCACCTCAAAAATGTGGCCCGTAATAGCAATCTTGGGTTACATACCTTTGTACATGGTGAAAAATCAAACCAAAACATTACGTCAAAATTGAAAGGAGTAAAATTTGTTATTTCAAAAATTGTGGGGTAACAACAATGTTGGGTTGCATACCTTTGTATGTGGTGAAAAATCAAACCAAAACATTACATCAAAACTCAAAGGAACAAAACTTGTCACCTCAAAAATGTTAGGTTGCATACCTTTGTAAATGGTAAAAAATCAAAGTTAAAAATTACATCATAATTCAAGTGAGCAAAACTTGTGACCTCAAAAATGTGGGGTAGCAATATTGTTGGGTTGCATATTTTTGTACTTAGTGAAAAATCAAACCTAGAAATTACATCAGAATTGAAGGGAGAAAAACTTATCACTTCAAAAAATGTGGGGCAACAATAATGTTTAATCGTTTGTCAACTTAAAGAAAAACTACAACATGAGTTGAAAATAAAATTTGAGAAACTACATAAAAGCTCAAAGGAGCAAATGTTGGCAGCTCCCAAAAAAATTCCAACATTGAAAAGGTATAATATGAAATAACAGAAACTTCAAAAAAAAAATGGAAAAGCTTCAAGAAAACACCACAATAATGGGGAAAAAAAACTCAAATAAAACATCAAAACTCAAGTCTATGGGGTGTAGCCAAAAATAAGCACAAAGTTGAAAGGGAAAAAGTTTTAAAGGGAAAATTTAATTTGAATTTAAATATGAGGTATAGTCATTTATGTGTATTATTATCTAATATAACTTAAAACATTTGTATACATTTGAAATAATAGATAAATGTAAATATGTATATATAATATACATAGTACATTGATACCTTTACATATATATATTATATATATTAAAAATATTATTTATAATGTTTCATGTATACTAGGTCTATTAATATATTAATATATGGTATACTTTTAAGTTGTACTAACACTACCAAAAAATGCATCCTAAACCACTATGCATTCCACCCATTTTTTAATGGAAGGCCAATAATATACTAAAGTGGTTTTGGATTTGCACACAATGGATTGCATGAAGAAATGGGTCAATTTGCAATAGATCCACTCATTTTCCACCCAACCATCCACACAATGGTTGTTTGGTGGTTTTGGTTTTATATTTAATTTGAGTTTTTTAATTTTTATTTTAAAATATAATAATTTATACCCTTCCCTCTTAATATATTTGAATTATTTTTACTAATTATTATTAATTTTGAATATTTTTATTTTTATTTTATGAATCAAAACATGGTTCAGATATATGGTTAATGTACACCATTGACCGACAAAGTTGGTAATTGGGTTTGAACCTTGGTCTCTAAGGTGAAAATTCATTGCATTTGCCATCCAAGAACCTCATTTTTTGTGAAAAAAATATGGTGGTCAATTGATTTGTCATGTCGAACCTCCAAATGTTTCATAAATGTCAACTTCAACCATTATTATTTTTCACATGTTTTGTCCAAATGAAAAACTTTAAATTTCATTCATAAATATTTTTCCAAGATGTACACATATATAATTTGAAAAAGGATAAATAAATCAAGTAATTTGACTAAAAACTCATTTGAATCTTGCAATTTAATACATCTCAACAATGATGTTTTTAAAAAAAATTAAACTTTTTTATAACATAATTTTAAAATTACCCTATTTAAAATCAACATTGAAATTTTTGTGTGAGATTTTTTAATCTTAAATATAAATTTTAATTAAAATTTTAAATATCCCCACATTTAAAACATATATTTAATTAATAAAATAGTATTATATTGATTTGCAATGAATAATTATTAAATATTGATATTTACTATATTTATCTACAACTTTTTTTTAATGTTATACAAAATATTAACATTATGTTGATTTTAATATGATTGATTTATACACATATATTAAAATAAATGTGAAATATACATATCAAATATACATGTACTCATAAAAATCAAATTTATGTGGGATTTTTTATAAAACATAAATTTTTTTCTAGTTCCACCAAATTTCCACTACATCCCCATCCATGCATGGATAAAGTGCATTTCAGTTTTTCACAAAAAGTCCACTAATGACCAAACCAAATACAAGTACATATATACATGTACATTTCAAATGTTTCTTGAAACGACAATCCACAAAATTTCAAACTTCAAATGAAAATATTTAGTCCAAATCCACCCTATTCCCACAAGGTCCACAATGATGCACAAACAACAATGCAGAATTCAATGGGAATTTTCCACTAAACATCCATTATAGTGGAAATTCTCAGCCCAATCCACCCATCACACTATTATGTGATAGCATTTCCACCATTGTTGGGTGGAAGGCTTTAGTGGAAATGGATGCAATTTTCAATAATGTAAGTATCTAATATCTAGTACACCTACATATACTAGTATACCTTAAAAAATGTGCATGTCCTTGAAACTATATACCTTGTACATGAATTCAAATTCATTTTTCCTTTCAAAACTATTTCCAACCTTCCAACTTTGTGCCTCTTTTGGGCTATAACACCCCCATAGACTTGGGTCTTGATTTTTCATTTGAGTTTTTTTTCCATTCTTGTTGTGTTTTCTTAAGCTTTTTCATTTGTTTTTTGAAATGCTTGTTATTTCATATTGTACTTTTTCAATGTTGGAATTTCTTTTGAGTTGTCAAAGTTTTTTCCTTTGAACTCTTATATAGTTTTTTAGGTTTGATTTTTCAACTCATGTTAGAGTTTTTTTTTAAGTTGACAAATGATTGAACATTGTTGTTGTTGAGTGAATGCAAGGTAAAGTGATTCACTTTTTGCGTCACAAGCTTGATTTCTACAAGTGTTTTGTGTTTAAATGCATGTGGTGAATGATTTAATTTTAAGTACGTTAAATGATGACTCATTCTAAACAAACAACTTGATTATGAAAACATTTGCAGAATTATTTTTTGAAAATAATGCATTCATTATCAATGGTGAAATTTTGAAATAAAAAAATGGATTTAACAATTGATTGGATTGTTAAAAAAATTAAGAATTTATATTGAATTCCACTCCAAATTGTTTATTATGACTAAGCATGGGTTGAAAGATGAAATCATAAAGTTGAATATGAATTTTTTTTGTGAAACCTTAACCAAATGGTAGTTATGAAATTTTGAAGGGTCATAAATGGTAGTTAAAGTCCTTTTGATTATTATTTTTTGTTTTTTAGATTTTTTGTGCCTAGTGAATATGTAATTAAAATATCTAAATGGCTTTTTATTCTTATGGACCTTATGGGGTTTTTTTTAGGATTTTCAAAGAGATTTCACCAATGGGTTTTGACCCTTAAAAGGTTTCATAAATGACTGAAACTTTAGTAGTTAAAGAATACATCAATGAAAACCTTATAAATTGAAACCATATCCATATGGATCATTTATAAAAACTTGCTTGTGAATCTTGTGAAAGTTGTATCTACCTAAAATGAGCCACTTGATTGTGCATTTACCATGCCCCACATTTTTTGAAGTGAAAAGTTTTACTCTCTTGAAATTTGATGTAATTTTTGGGTTTGATTTTTCACCATTTACAAATATACACAACCCAACATTATTGTTGCTTCACATTTTTAAGGTCATAGGTTTTGCTCCCTTGAATTTTGATGTAATTTTTTAATCTAATTTTTCACCATTTACAAATGTATGCAACCCAACATTGTTGTTGTTTCACATTTTTTGAGGTGACAAGCTTTGTTCCCTTGAGTTATGATGTAATTTTTTGGTTTGATTTTCACCATGTACAAAAATATGCAGTCCAACATTGTTGTTATTATCAAGGTGCATGTTGAATGCATGTGTCAACATAATGTAGTAGTCGAGGATCAAGTTAGGTATATATGTTTATAACCATGGACTCGGTTACCAAGGAGAGTAGCAAGGTAAAACCAACAAAAATAAAAAACACAAAACGTCAACAAAAGGAAAGGAGGAATTATTATTTGAAGGCAAATTTCCTACCTTCAAACATAAAACTTATAAAAAATGACCTCCAAATAGTTTAGGTGACTAGAAGGTAATAATGCCTTCTAGTTACTTAGTATAGTAGTTCCTACACATTGTTTTTCTCCTTGGGCATGTTGCCTTCCTCTTCCTACTAAATGCAACAACTATCATCACAGTCCAAAAACTTCAAAAGAGCCACTATGAATGAAACTAGGAAAAAGGAAATACATAAAAAAAAAAAAAAAAACTAAAATATTCTATGGAAATTTATACTTAAATTAAAAAAACAAATAAAAAAAACCAAAATTATTAAAATTAAAAATAATTTTTCAAAGAAAAAAAAATTAAAT
>Ga0116231_10001782_pt1 | contig 44760 bp, 32 predicted proteins | sample S1TSphgellanicum_2_FD_89695 | JGI IMG/M metagenome (GOLD analysis project Ga0116231, IMG submission 89695) | Host-associated microbial communities from peat moss isolated from Minnesota, USA - S1T2_Fd - Sphagnum magellanicum MG | ecosystem: Host-associated > Plants > Peat moss > Unclassified... | reverse complement strand
TGAAGGAAAACAAATTGCCCATTCACTAGGTCAGATAATGCCGTCCTCTCAGATATTCCATGTTTTTCATAGTCCCAGAGCTTGAGCTACTGGCCTTGCAATGGGACCTCAAAACATGGAAGGGCTTCTAGGGCTGCCATTACTTATCCCTATACACTTACATTGCAACAACATTCTCACACTCCAAGTGATAAGAACATTAACCCTGAAAAAGGATTATGTAAAAGAGTGAGTAGAGCTTTACTAGTATGTGTGGAGAGGGTGCTTTACCCCTAGTAAAAAATTTTACCTCAAGAGAAGATGGTACCTTATGTAAGTAAAAGGTTTGTCAATTTGATGCCTTACATGGAAGGTGCTTCCTATCCTCCAAATGAAGCACAGCCATCTGTTTACAAAAGAAAAGCTCCACTGGTTGTTCTTTACCCTGGGCAAGGACCTCAAAGGGGGCTGTTCTGGGCATTGGGTCCCATGCCTGACTTCCCACCTTGCACGTGACCCACATTCCCAGAACAGCCCCGTCATCTGACCTTTGTCCTTACCTTACCTAGAAAAAATTAAAAAATTAAAAAAAATCTATAACCTATAAGCTTTCATATACCTACTATGTATCTAATGGAAGTCATGACCAAAAACAAACTAATTCTTTTTGGCCATAGCAATCTATAGTTTCCTTGACATTAATAGAGAACCACCCAAAATTCAATTAAAATTCAGAAAAATATCTCATATTAAGTAAAGAACTAGGGGGGGCGGGGGGGTAGACAAGATGGGATTTATTTCTATTTTTTTATTAAAAAAAATTCCAACAAGTTTTTTTGCTTCCCCACCCCCCAAAGAAAAAGGGAGATGTGTGTCATTTGGCCAGTTTACTTGCTTCCTTTTTTTTTACCGGGCCAAGGTTTTTGAAAAAAAATAAAAACATAAACCCCCCTCTCCCCCCGCCCACCCCCAAGGCACGGATAAAGCAACCTGATCCCTTTTACATTCCATAGAAAGCTGACATGACAGTTCCAGCAGAAAGTGCGAGATGTTTGAAAAAAAGGCTGATTGGGTAGAAAGTACCACTGGTCGTTATACCGCTTTCACACGGCCGACGTCACGCTATTGTGGGAATTTTGACTACGTGGCAAAAAAAAAGTAATCTCACTATTTTAACTTCTGATTCTACTTTCCCCATCTTTGAGGCTTTTTTATTTTTTTATTTTTTATATTTAATTTTAAATTCGTTTCCCTTAAACTCTTGTGCTATGAATATTTATACCCTCCACTAACCACTGAGATTCTTTGGTTAGATTTGGGAACACGATCTTATGTGAGTGCATGGGCGACCTACATCACAAAAATGGGTAATAAAATATATAATAGAAATAATAATTTAAAAAATTAATTATTAAAAAAAACTTCTAATCAAGGAGTTAAGAGCTAAGACATGAATATATGGCATAGCCCTAACTAGGTAGTCAATGAGAGCTTATAGAAAGATTTGGGAACACAATCTCCCCGACCCCCTCCAACAAGTACTTGGGCCTATTCAATTGAAAAAGGATGGGGAACCATGAGGGGGGAACCCTTGGCTTTATAGTTTTGCCAAAGGAGTTGAGAATCAAAAAGTAAGTTAAAACGTTAAAAAACAAACATGTCATAAGGTCATACACGCATGTGCATAATAAATAAATTGCCCTAACAAGAATCTTACACTCATAAGGAGTAGGCGGGATCTTATGCCTACTTATAGGTGTAAGATCCGTTTGACTCCATAGGAGTAGCGGTGTAAGGGCCCCCCCCCCCCCACCCCCTATTTCTTGTGGTCTATGTATGCCTCTGGGATGCACTTGAGATAGATTATCTTCTTTGAGAACAAAAAAAGATGGGAAATGAGAGGAAGCACCTTAACCGGAACCCTAAGGCCCTAGCCCCATATATGAGGAAGTTTAATGTTAAAGTCGTCATTCTTGCAAACGTGTCCATATTTATATAATGTGTAGGTAATCACACTTGGTTTTGTGTTATTGCACACTACCAATGATAATTGACTGACAAATTAATGAAAAAAGTGAATTGATTTTTAATGTGAAAATTAAGTTTCATTTTTGAATGAAAACATTGAATGACATTGGATGCAAATTGAAGTGACTTCAGATTTAATTGAATTGGATTTTAATTCAATTAAATTAAATTCAACAATTGGATTAATTTTTAATTCAATTAAAATTTGAATTTAATTGAAAAAAATGAAATACAAATTGGTGGAAACGATATTGAAAATCTGCTTGTGAATATGACGTTGAAAAAAGAAATTTTTTAAAATTTTTTATAAAAGCACAATTTCATGTCTTTTTATTCCTCAAATTTCTGCTATAGCACAGGTTGTTATCAACCATATGAAGATTTAGCCAAATCTGGCTATTTCAAAGTAAGCAAAGTGGAACATTTGAAAGGAATATTAAATTTTTATTGAATTTGCGCTCCTATTTTTTTGGCTACTTGTTTAAGCCTCAGATAGAATGCTGGCGATTCAGGCCTCCAAAAAAGTCTAAATGTGAAGAATTGTTTTTGAAAAGAAAGGAATCTTGCGATGATAAATTTGGATCTTTGTCGCAATTTGGCGAAATTTCGCACAAAAGAATTTGGCTGGTAAAGGGGTTGGGGGGCGAGGGCAGGGCGGGCAGGTGCGGATATAAATTTTGGCCTGCCAGAGAAGACCGAACAGTCAGAAAGAGAAAGCCCCAAAAGCAAAGAAAGTAAAAGAGACAAAAAGGGCGCTAGAATTGAAAGGACAGTGAGCACTGAAGTTAGGAAAAGAAAACATAAAGCGAAAAAGATGACGACATAAAGACACGACACTTCCAGTTTTTACTAGACTTTATCTGTACGGTTCACAGCAACAATTATTAACCCGTTGCGCCACGGCCCAAAAGCAGTGAAGGAGTAACTTTGGCTGAATCACCACAACAACCCCACGGAACTTTTACCCCCCCCCAGCACCCTTCTGTGAATGTAGGCCTAGTTACTTTCGTTCACCTTCTGTCACTGTATTTCACTCCTTAGGAGAGTAAAAAGTAAAAAACCAGTTGTTCCCGAGTTCGGAAGTTGGACAAACCAGTTGTTCCCAAGTGTGAAACTAGACAAAACCGCCTGTTCCCCAAGTGTGAAATCGAACAACGAAGCAGTTGTTCCCCAGGTCCAAGAGCGGAAAGAAGGCGGAAAAACCAGAGGTTCCCCTCCCCCACCCTGCCGCCATCCCGCAGTGTGAAAAGGAAAACTGAGATCATGGATTTGCGTAAAGAAGTAAGCAACTTAAGTACGCCAGGTGTGTAGGTGTGAAAGGGGATTACTAAAGTGGGAAGTGATCCAATGAGCCAGACTAATCGGAGCGTTTCCATTGGACCGTAACTGAAGGCCAAGACTCATAGAAGCCTCGTGATTGGCTGATGGGCAGTTCCGACACGTGCCAACTGCAACGTGACATGTTTCCACTCACTGCGAACCGTGCTTTGCTCAGGTTCGGAGACAAGAAGCAAGCTCCGCGACCGTGCGTGCGTGCGTGCGTGCGTGCGTGCGTGCGGCCTCTTGGCCTTTCTTTTCTCTCTTTCCCTTCTTCGCTTTGGCCCTTTAGTCTCGCAGATTGCGGGCCTGTCTTGCTCCTAGCGCTTGTGCAATTCTTGTTGCTGCTTTTGTCTGCAGCAGCGGCCATCGCGATTTTTCTGTTGCAATCAGTTTTCAGTCGAGCAAGAAACACGTGAGCTTCTTTTCTCGTTGTGGATTTTTGTTCTGTAGAGGAGGCAGGCAAAGGAACGCACGCAACCGGTGCCAGTTCGTGAGGTTTCGGACGATCGAAAGAGAGAGACAGAGACAAACACACATACACCAAATGAGTAGGTGTTTCTGGTTCGTTTCTTGCGTGTGTGAGCAAGGGTGGCAGAAAGTAGGAACAAGGAGTTTTCAGTATCGGAGATTGAGAGAGAGAGAAGGAGACCGCGGGACAGTGGTGGGGAGAGAGAAAGAGGGACTGTTGTTGTTGTTGTTGTTGTTATGATGCTGGGAAATTTGTTTTGTAGGGCGAGTAGGTGAGAGTCAACGGGCGCGGCGCTGAGTTCGGAGGATTGTACAAGAGGTTGTGATCCAGCTGCAGTGGGCGTTTGTGGGTTTTCGTAGAACAAGAGAAATTGTTGTTGGTATTGTTGTTGTTGTTGGGTGTGTGATTGATTGTCGTGTCCTGCGCATGCATGTGTATATTGTGATCAGAGGCCGTGTGATGCTGCTGCAATCCCTTGATGGTGGTTTGAAGGAGAATTGAGATCCTTTGAGAGTACTACATATGGGTGGTGATGGAACCATGAGGAGCAGCTACCCGCGGTAGTTCCGGGATTATGGAGGTGGTGCAACCGCGGCTGAATATGTTCATGAGTAGTAGTAGTAGTAGTAGTAATAGTAGTCTTCTGAAAAGCTTGGAGTCGCCGCCTGCTGCACGAAGCGGCAGCTTGCTGCTGGGAGGAGCTCAAGGGCCTGCAGCAGCATGGTCAGATCTAGCAGTCATGCGCTCTGATGTGATGGAATACCAAGGGAGTCAAGCTGCGGCCCCCGCCACGCGAGTTGTACTGCAGCAGCACATGGATGCGGCGGCGGAGTTGGATCCTTTGGCGACAGATTGGCTGGACCCGCATCCTTCTTCGGACGAGCTGGCTGATGTGGTGGAGCACTGGCCTAATCTGCAGCCGTTCACCTCACCACTCATGGCGATGGAGAATTCTCCAAGCTGCAGTACTGGAAACCATGAACAGGACGTAGTAGTACGAGGGCCGATGTCAGTAGTGACCTCGTCTTCTGCAGCAGCTGCTTGTGCTGCACCAGAAGAGCTCTCGGCTTGTAACTTCTCCATCTCACAACAGCATTCTCATCATCATCAGCTGCTGATGGTGAACAACAGGCTTCATGGGTCAGTGCCATCTTCTTCTTCTTCAGAGCAGCATCTCTCTCCCAGATCAGAGATGCAGCTGCCTGCTGCTGCTGCTGCTCCTGCTGCACATGCTCCAGTTGACTTCACGACCATGTCCAAATGTCACAAGTTTGAGGAGCCAGGATCAATAGGATCGTTCAGCTATGGGTCACTTCTTCAACAGCCAGAAGAGGAAGAGGAGGACCCAAGATGGCGAAAGACATTACCAGATGTTCAGCACTGGCAACAGCTGTGCTTACAACCACAGTATACAGATTTCTGCAACAGCAGGCAACAAGTTCTGCAGCCTGCTGCAATTGCCTCTTTCTTCAGGTCAATGGCAGACATACCATATGATGCACAAGATGCAAGAGACTTGAGTACATACCCAAGTTCTTCTTCTTCTTCTTCTTCTTCTGCTGCTGCTGCTGCTGCTGCTACACATGGATTGCAAGCTGCTGTGCCACTTCCTCCTAGCATTCCACCACATCTGCTGTGTGCAGCATCTGAGCCTGGCAGCTATCTTGAAGCAGGCTTGGGCCTTGAACAGGCAGTCATAGGTAGTAGCCTGCTGCAATCGGTTCACAATGACTTCAAAGCAGCAGCAGCAACCATCCCTGCATCATGTGTGTCCAAGCAGGCAGTCGCCATTACCATGAGGGCAGCTCGCAAATCCAGGATGGCTGCCCGGCAGAGAAGCCACAGTTCCATATCACGCCATCACAGCCGCAATGCCGCAAGCTTAATGGGACACTGCACCAGCTCCTCCAGGGTCTTGCAATCCTGTCATCTCAAGAAATTACAAATGCAACAGGACCTGAGTTTTGCTGCGACCCAAGGCCAGGCATGTACACATACATACACCTACCTCCTCCAACAGATGATCCTACTAGACATGACCCAGCTCCCTGTAGTACTAGAGCTTCTCTAGGCAATCAATTGCTATCATGCACATGTGCTCCTTGTACAATGGCTCAGATCTGCAGCAGTCTCACATCATCATCTCATCACAGGGGGTTGTCAAATTGTTTTTTGGGTATGTGCAGGGGAACAATATGGATGCATTGGTTTTTCTGCTGCACAAAGAACTTCGGCCAAGCGATGTCAGCAATTTGGGTCGCATTGTCTTACCCAAGGTCAAGCTAAGATTACACTAGCACCCACCTGCACCTTTGATGTTGCAGTAGAACTCTTTCCTTGCCACTGAATTGCATTTGGAGTGCATTCCATCCATTTTGTGCAACTTGAGTCCTGGAGCTTAATACCCACCCATGAGTTGCATTGGATTCTCTTTGCAACTCCTCTTTCCTTGTCATTGGATTCTGCATTTCATTCTAAGTCCATCTCTTTCTTTGCCACTGATTTGCAGCATTGGATTCTATGTGCAACTCTTTCTTTGCCATTGAATTGCAGCATTGGATTTTATGTGCAAATCTTTCCTTGGCCTCTGAATTGCATTGGGTTTCTACAGAGGTGACTTGACCATTAAATCCTCACTTCAACATGGCAGTGGGTTGATGTAGAAAGAGGCAGAGTATCATCTGCCATTTCTGCAAGCTAGAGAAGGGATGTCCCTAGCAATGGAGGACTTTGACAGTGGTAAGATTTGGACCTTCAGATACAGGTATGTGCTCACCAAGACCAACAAGCTCTTATGACCACCACCAGCTTCAGCAGCATGTAATTGTTGCAAGTGTGGGTTCAAGTGAGCTCCATCCATGGGGCTAATGCATAGGGTAAGGTGAGAGCAGTGGATCATTCACAAAAAAATGACGGCCCCATGTGAGGCAAGAGCTGAGCTTGGGCCTGAATTTTTGGAATCTCACACTCACCTAGGGTAAAAACCAAGGCCACCACTTCAAACCATTTTGTACACCAAAAAGGCTTGATGTAGAAACTGAGGTGATCATCAATGATCATCTCTTACACAAAATGCCCTAGAGCAACAAATCTTACTCCTTAGAGCCCTAGAGCAGTAATTCTCAGAAATGAAGTGGCATGCGAAGTTTTCTTTTGTGAAAGGTGCCATCAAAATACACTACAAAATGATGGCAAGGTTTTTACAGTATAGTGATTGATTGATTTTGATGGACAGGTTCTGGCCCAACAACAAGAGTCGCATGTACTTACTAGAGCTCACAGGTATGCTCTTTATACCAGCCAGGCCATAAGTGAATTTAGGCAAAGACACTGGAAGTACACAGGACATTGAGCATCATGCACATTGTGCTTTTGAGGAGGGAATGTCTTTCAAGTGGCAAGCTGGTGAGGAATCTCACAATCTGCACTGGGATGCAATTTTATTCAGGAGACTTTGTGAAGGCCCATCATCTTCAAGAAGGTGACCTGCTGATTTTGTACAGAAATGTGCAGCAAGGAAACTATGTATGACGTTACTCTATACACTTTAATATCTGTATCGCAATTCCATGCATGATATATTTGAACTTGTGTGAACTCCCTTTCACTAATCACCTCTAAACAAAGCTGATAATAGCTTGACAATGATTCCTTTTCTAAAATGTACAATTGCATGATGCATGATCATAATGGGCATTGGAATATGTTACTAGTAAGTTCAAGTCTTGCTGTTGTCTGGGGCATCAAATCCAGCTAGACAGATGCTAGTGTTGCCCTTTGTAGGAAAACTTATCTACTTCGTAACAAAAGGTTCAACTCCCTTTATGCTGCACTGGAAGCATTTCAGTACATGACTAGATCTTTCTTCCTCAAGTTAGCTGAAAATAGGGTTCATGGTTCCTAGAACGTTCACAGGACAATATCTCCACAAACTTCCTCTTCCAAGGGTTGATTTGCAAGGTTTGGAGATAAACCCATGAGTGATGCCATTTTCATGAGCCAAAAACTCAAATATTTTGCTGTGAGTTAGGAGTACCAATGATAGCTAAATAGCGGCAGTTGATGGCAGTGCATTTGGAGTGAGTTTGACAAATGGCAGTAATGGGACATGTCCAGGTGGTTCGAGGTGAGAAGCACATCATCCTTGAAGGAGCCACAAAGCCCAACTCTGTGAAAGCCAAGAGCATGCAAAGCCAGCCAGATCTGCCCAGGGGGGTGGAGTGAAAACCTTCTCAATAACAGACCAAGCTGTCCTCCAGATAATCACAATTTTTAATCATAGACTTTTCATCCACAGCCTTGCTCATGAATTAGGTTCCTCCCAACCTTTCAACCAAGTTCGCAAGCTTTTGGAGGACAAATACTTGTCAATGTAGTTTGCTATTTTTTCATAAGGGTCTAGTTTCTAGGAAGTCTTCACCCAGCTCTGGTAGTGATCTCATAGATTCTAGAGCTTGTATTTTCAGTCACGAAAGTGCCTTTGAAATCTTACAGTTAATCAAGGTGTTGGGTGTGGACTATAAGAGTTTTCTTCATCAGGCATTTCAGAGACATCCATACTATCTTCAAAGCTCCTGTTCTGAGCTTCTTGTTGTGCATAGCTGCGAGAATATCGAGAACCTTTAGTCACTGATTTAAAATTCAGTTTGAATTTGTGTACTCATCTGTACTCTTTTAAATACAGTTTGTTGATTCTGCAGAGTGAGAGCGGACTACGCCCTGCCCCCAAAAAAAACAAACCACCTTTGTGTCCATATCTAGTGCTTCACTGCCATTAAAATTATAAGAGCAGCTACATTGATTTGTGGGAGCTTTGATGGAGAGCTTGTCAACTTTCAATGGCTTTACAACATGTGGAGAAATTTGGGCTTCTAGATACTGCTATCTTTGTTGAATCAGTGTTCAGAGAATGACACTGAACATCCAAAGACTTCAAAAAAAGTTCGTAGTCACCCTTGGTTTTATTCAAAGGGTGGTGGTGGTGGTGGTGGTACTAGCTGAAGGGTCTCTGGTCATGACTTTTGTACCATGTTATTACCTCCAAAACTTGATCATCTACACATTGAAGATGGATCCGAATGAAATAACTCTCTCACAAAAGTGTATTGTGTACAGCTGCATCCTGTTCCAATTCAGAATCTGGAAGTTGAGATCTGGGGTGTGTATCACTGGCCACTTAGAGATCGAATGATTGCAGATCACCGTTGGAGATATCAACAACTCAACTTTAGTACAATACCCATATCTATCTGATCTGGCCTGTAAGGACTTTGCAAGGACTATCAGCCTGGCTGGTACCTTCCACCACAGAAGATCCCGCTTGCTAAAAGCAGGTTTCTTCAGGCAGGTAAGGGAGTTGAAAATACAAAGGAAAAATCCAGGCAGTGTTTAAGTTTTGCCAAACTTGAGACCATGGCTGAAAGAATCATGTCTTTTCAAAGATCTTGTACAATGGAAACCTCAGTTTGAAAATAATCAATCAAATAACCTGAACGTGCCTAAAAATGTGTTTAGGTAATTATTGTGGGGTGGGTTTTTTCCTCTATCATGGACTTCATTAGGCGTGTTGTCAAACTCCTCTTGGCTAAATCACATTATGCAAGATTTCATTGTTTACTCCTTCGTTTTAAATGCTACGTACCCTAAGCGGTCCTTGGTTTTACTCTGAAAAACAAGGGAAAAACACAATGCTCCCCCGTTTTACTCCAGGAAAATGTTGATTGGGCCCCCATCAAATTTCCTTGCTAAATGCATAAAGCTTCCCCTTTGATTAACTTGATTATGCCATAATAACTTAAACACCAGCACAACCCTCCCTTTCTCTTAAAAACAGTTGGCCTTATTTCAGGGTAAATAGAGTGCAACCCACTCTCTAAAAAGTCTGGGAGAGCAAAAATGCACAACCACAGTGCAAGAGAAAAAGGGAGGCTATGGGAAAAACTCTGCGTCTGCCGGGAGTCGAACCCGGGTCTATTGCTTGGAAGGCAATTATCCTAACCGTTGGACTACAAACGCCAACATGAACACGGGTGTAGCAGAAAAGGTAATTCATCCTCAACTGGTGAACAAGGATTCTATCCAAACAATGAGATGTTTTGGATGTTGAATGAGAAGAGGTTGTGAAAATGCCAGAAAAGCTTCTTGTTTTTTTCCTCCATAGTTGAAACGAGTCTTGGCTGTTTATTAATTTTTTTCACAACCGCTGGGTCAGCTTTCTTAATTAAAAAAATTTGGGTGCCAGTTACGTTATCAATCTTTTGGGGGTAATAACTGCCTCGTTATGCATAAGGGTAAGTTATCAAATAACCAATTGATAACCACCGGTTATCCAGTTACAGAGTTTTTTTAAAGAGTTAAAATTCTAAAAAAAAACTGATGTTTTCCTTTTTTTTTGGTTTTCTATCATAAAATTGTTCTGCATTTTAGGATTGATAACCTACTTGGATGATAACCAAGTCATCTGGGTAGGTTATTAGATTTTGAAATTTTCCAAACCTGTCAGTTAGGTTATTTACCGGTTATCAAAAGAACAATAACTGACGGATAGGTTATTAACAATCAGGATGATAACCGGGTCAAAACTCAGTAAGGCACATTAAGAGTTTTGCATTGCAACAAACACCCATGTGCTGATCATACTAGGCAGGAGGGCGTGGTAAAGCTCAAAGCCCAAATCAAAGCAATTACAGGAACAGATTAACAAATCTGTAATCATAGATTCCATTGGCATGTGTCATGCTCCACCGAAAGACATAGTCATGTCTGAGACAGCATGAAGGTTTTCAACTTGACCTTCTGTACCAAGCACATGTGATTTTTTTTAAACCATTCTGTGATGTAGCTCAAGTGAACTGCATGCAAAGATTTCTGGAAATGGAAAATGTAGCAACACCCAGAAAATGGCTGTCATGTCTCACTTGGCCGCAACATGGAGCTGCACACACATTTGGCATGGCATCTATCTAATTGAAGTATAACCATGTCTCTGACACAAAATTGTCTTATTATACTATCTCAGTAGAAAGAATCTGAAATAACTGCTATCTGTAAAAACCATAACAGCTTGATGTACCTGAAGTTCATTTTGTGGAAGAACATGACAAGAAAGTTCTTGATCTTCTGTCATGGAAATTAGGCCCTGTGGGAACATATAGCAGCCTAGGTCGCATGGAGAGTGTCACAAAATTGCCATCTTCTTCAGATTGGACTGAAAGCAATCAACCCTGGAGTGAAACTTCCATTTCTGAAGGCATCAATGGAGCCTTCCATTGGAGTGCATGCAAGGCCCGCTAAACTCATTGTAAAAACTCCTTAAGAGTGGGAGGCATTGATCTGGCTTTCAAAGTTCACATTTTGAAACCCCCTTTAGATGTGAGACTGTTGTGACAAAGAAGGGGACAGACAATATTGTTGTACAAAGGAAGGTGTCTTGTGTCTCCCCAAGGGACTAACCAAGACCCACAATGAGGGCAGAGCCCAAGTTGGCCTTGTATGTAAGTCCAAAGGGACGCTGAAGCTCCAGACACAACTTTGCGTGGTTTGCAAATGGTCAACAAATTGCCATAGTAGCAGTCAAAATTGTCATCAAATGCCCAAATGTTCATTCTCTATAGATCCTCTGCAAAGATAATTGTGCTGAGAAATTCCACCCATACACTCCACATAGACTTGGCAAAATAAGCAGTAAGATCACAACAGTTTTCTCTGCAGAAGCTTCCAGTCCTACATCACAGAGCAATTTAGAAAGAATGAAGAAGCTGAAAGGACCATGCATTTCGCAAGGGTTGTCAGCAATGATAAACTAGCACCAGGCTGAACTATGCTCCTCTACCTTGTACAAAATAGCAACCTATCACCCACATAATGCGCAAAAAAAGAAGACTGACATCTGTTCACAACCCATTTCTGTAAGAATCATTTGAAAAGCTGGGAATCACCAGACAACATTGCAATAGAACACAATGAAGCAAAACTAGCTTAGCAACTTTGTGTGGCATATCCAAACATGGTTACATGAAGTTATAAACATCACGGTCATGTTACAGTGTAGCAGAAGATCTTTGTGTATTAACTCGTGTATACACCCAAAAAGTCATATGGCAAGAAAGCAAGAGCCTATAACCAGACATGCTTTAGTCTCTTTGAAGCCTTTTTAACAGTTTCTCCACTCCTTTTCGTATTGTGTTCTTCAAGCGGAACCCAACAATGACACCCACTAAGAAACTGCCAGCTGCTATTTTTGTTGTAGTCCATACTGACAGTACATATCTAGCCATCCCTGATCCCACACAGAAAAACAACATATGCATAAGAGAAAAACTTAACAACATTAAAATCTCAAAGTTCACATGGACACAATTATTCATCATTAATAAACACAGTCACTCTCAACCCCTGTTGACAATTTTAAACCCAATCACAACTTGAAAATGTGCACTGGCAGCAATGGCCCTCTCATCACAAGTATATGTGCCCAGAACTATTTCCAGAACAAAATCACAAAATCAATGCAAGTAGTAGTTGATGATTCAGTTTGGTCAAGTACAATGCTGCCTAAAAGTTTACCATCATATAATATCTTCATAAGTCCTGATTACAGCTCCATACTTACAATAGAAGTTAACCTGAATGGAAATGAGAGATGGCCTGCTGATAAACATTATAGAGATTTCAGATCTGATAACATGTCAGAAAGCATGAAAAAGAGGGAAACCTGACACTAAGGAACTGAGGAGCAGTTTGAACAACAGAAACAGCCATATACATTTGAAGAGACCTTCAACATGTATGGTAACAAAGACCTGCTATATAACAACATCCCCACCAACTTCATTCAGCTCTCAGCAGTGAGTGACAGTCAATGTCAAACATGATTTTAACCAACATACTGAGTTTCTGTCAAAAAACCAGCAGTAATGGGGAAAACTTGGTCATGACTCGACCTGAAGGTTCCCTATTACATGTTTTTTGATGGTTATTAGTCTCTGCTTGTTAAAACTGCCTACCAAAATTTTTGCAACTGTCATACTGCCAGCAATCATCAGTCTGATGATCACTAACTATGAAGGAATCACAAAATGTAGAAGCTTGATCTATGATCACATCCAAGGGATTGCACTTTGTCCTTGTATTCATGCTCTTATATGCAGGAAAGGCTAACCTTGCCGTTTCTGTTCTGGACATGCATTAGAATGCCTTGAGATCTAGACATGCACATCCATACATGTCTAGATAATAAAACCCCCTTTAAACTTTGATGGATGATATAGTGAATCATGAATCATGTCACCAAGGCTTCTAATCTCTGAAGATGATGTTAGTATTGAAGACAGAACGAAAAAAAAGGAGTTCATGATTTTACAAACCCACACAGGACCTAAAGCCAGGAGCCAGTTCGTAACACAGCCTGATGACAACAAACCCTAGCAAGAATTCAAAGCACAGGGGAGGGAGAACTGGCTTCTTACCTTCAAAAGTTTTTGCTTTCCAAAAATTGCAGCAAGAAAATAAGCTTGAGTTGAGGCCTAAAAAGCTCCTTTGATTCGGTTATTGCTTCTGAGTTGTTTCAGCTCATCCTTCTTGGTACGTTCACCTAACCCTAAACACTACAACAGTGTTTGGAACCAAATTTCATACAAACATTTTTCCTTCTTGATATCATGCTCGTGTCTCTCGACACTGCCACCAGTGTCATGACAATTTCAACACAAAATCACGTCCACAAAACATTGTTTTCGCTTCTGAAGACTTAGTACCAGACTATGCAATAAAACAAGAAAGCATACTACCACTACAACAGCAAAGAAATGGACGCGTACCTGACAACGACTTCTTCTCGTAGCTGCTTTTTCAGTCATGCATATTATCAACCAACCGATGCAGCAGCATTAAACTCATGTCAGAAAACCCCCTAATGACAATAAAATAGCTCATTCTCTTCAACTGCAGTTGGTTGATGCGCGCCTGCTGCGTTTCCAAATGTCTACAACCTTCTCGATGCTGCTGCTGCAGCAGCAGCATTTATCAACTCACAACTTCGACTACTACACATAATATCCGCAAGGAGATGGCGTGAGCAACGGCTGCTGGATCGCAAAACTTCAGACGCACTGATCCTCATCGTCGCCGTTATCCTCGATCATCTCTAGACCTCGAGAAACGTCAGATTTGCAAACCCTGGAAAACCCTAACCAACAAAACCCTAACACACAATCAGATGGATTTCCAATGACAAATTCACCATATTCTTAACTATTTGATCCAGGGCTTTGCAAGGTTTGGAAATTGTAAAGGGGTCGATTTCATCATGTCCCAAGTTGCCTCCATTTGTTGTCAATCTAATTGATGTCGACAACAAATCACCTCACATCCACCTCCATTGCCATCCTTTCTCTTTCTTCCAAAGCTTTGTAGATGGTTGAATTTTATTTTATGCAATGTGACACTGCATTTGAATGCATCTCACATTGCTCTTTGTCATCTCAATTTTTCATTTTGTTGTTGTGAATCAACTCAAATCTTTATACATCATTTTATAAAGAATTATCACTTCTCTTAACATCGAGAAGGATATTGTAGTACCTTTATCATTTCGGCATAAATTAAATTATTTTTTGTTTTGCCAAACTTTTGAAATTTTATTTATTATTTTAATAAAATCAAAAGTTTATTGTTGAATTTTGTGCAAACCTTCTAATACAATGGCTTAAATTTGAGGTAGTCTAAACACACTAGACTATTCCATTACATTGACTGGACCGAGGTTATTATTTTCTATAATCAATACTTGTCGAAAATTTCAGAATTAAAAAACCAAGTGCCAAAGTTAAGATTTCAAATTTAATTAATTATTTGGTAGTTCATTGCTAAAATGGTAAATGTACTATGATATTGTGTATTGATTCATTGTTAGAACTTGAAAACGTGAAGGATATTGCACATGTTATTAAGAGATTTTGTAATTAAATGGTAAGAGCAACATGAAAATTTGCTCTTTCATGGTGTCGACTTTAAATTCTACACTATTGGAAAGGAGCATGCAGTAGAAGTTTTAGCATCTAGTTAAATATGGTCCTTCCCCTCATTTATCTTACAACCTTTGCACATAATTTATTTTGAAATCTTCTTAGTCTTTACATTACAAAAGGTACCTTATTTTTGTCTTTTCTTTTCTTTTTTCAAGTTGGTCATTTTTTAAATGTACTCTTGAATTCACAATTTGTTTTTGTGTCAAGTTCATCATCAAGTCATCTTGCTCAAGGTTTAGGAATTGGTATAATGTTACGTTCAATTTCTTTCTTAGTGCTCAAATTATTTGCATCAAATTTATCATCTATTCATCTTGTTCAAGTTTAAGGTTCACTACAATGTTGAGTTCATCTTCTTTTTCAATTGTTCAAGCTATTTATATCAAGTTGGTCATTTGTTTATCTTGCTCAAGGTTTAGGGTTTGTTGTAATGTCAAATTCATTTTTTCTTCTTGTTGTTCAAGTTATTTGTTATGAATTCATTGTAACTACTAGTGAGTTTTAAATATAAGTTATTTTCCATTGTTGAGGCTCCTTGTTTTGTAGACATAACCTTGGCATTTCAAACTTGCCTATCTCTCCTTTATCACCACCATCATTTATTGAAGTTGTCAATCTTGAATCTTTTGAACCTAGTCTTCAATCTCCAAGTTTCAAACTTGCACAAAAGAAATACAAGAAGAGGAAATGGGAATTAAATTAAGTTTTTCAAAAGGTGTGGGTTGCAAAATTGCCTTGGGCCAAGTCTATGGTTGAACACAATGGGAAGTTCAATATGGTTTGTTACAAAGTTTGTGGTAAGGTCAATGGTATGGAAAAATTACTAGTACCTAAGTTTGATAGTTTACAAAAGCATTCAAGTAGATGAAAGTGCAAGACTACACACCCTTGATTTGGTGTGGGCCAATATTTCATATTTCTTAATTATTTGCATGCCAAAAATGAATGGTTGTGGGCTAACAAAGGTTGGAATATTGTTGTTAAAATGGTGGATTTTTTGGTGAAACTACTAAAAAAAAGCACAAGTTCATTCAATTTGTTGCCATATTCTAACTCGTGAAAGTTGTTTGAACATTGACAAATTTTGAAAGCATGAAGCAATTTTTTAATATCTTGAATGTGAAGAACATTATGTCGAACATTGGCCTAACTCCACTACCTGGTAAATGGTTGAAAACATGTATCACATTATCATTGAGTTTACAAAAGATGTTGTGTAAAAGGTTAGATACTTTACTATTAATTATGATGAAATTATCACAATTAATAATCAATCTTGGTGTAGTTGCATGTGTATGTTGTGATGGCTTTAAGAGGACACCATTATTGTTGATTCTTAAAAAGATGATTGGTGGAGGCAATGTTAACAATTTAATTTAGTAGATTATGAAGTCTTTGATGGAATATGGGGGTTTGATAACTTATTAAATTGGCAACAAGCTTATTTGTTTTAAATCAAATGGGGTTGCAATGTTCACATGCCTATAAATTGGTGTTGTTATTCAACTCAGATCTAAAGATGCACTTCTTGTGATTACAATGCATTTCATGGCACATCATATTAACCTACCCATGCAAATTATTTTTACTCTACCCTTGGTTAGTAAACTTGAAAGGTTGTTACAAACCACATACACATATTTTTCATCTTCATCAAAAAGGCATTTTTGGGCATGCCACTTTTGCCAAGTTGTTTGAAACTAAAGGCTTGAAATTACTTAGTATTGTTATGATTAGGTGGACCTCCATCTTGTCCCGTATTGAACAAGTTTTTTAAAGTACAGAATTATGGTGTTGAAGATGAGTGATGATTTGCATGTTATGCTAGTAGCAAAAACCAACCTTCAATATTTTTATTGCATTGAGGTGGTGATGAAGCTAACTTGCACCATGCCTTTAGTAGAATCAGTTCATGCGCTTCTAAAGATTATGCAAGCTTATAACACATTTATACATGTGATTTTGTGACTACTATTAAGATGGGTTGTGTTAAATTATATAGCATGTATTCAAATCCATAAAAAAAATGTGGTGTTAAGAAATTCAAAACATTTTTCGACTTGTACAAAAATAACAATGACTAGTTGCTAATTATTTAATGGACTAATTTTATAACAAACATCAAGTTTATGATTTTTATTTCATTAGAAAACAATATTAACTACATAAAAAGTAGTTCCTTAGTGGGGTGTTCACCCCAAGATACGCATGATGATTGGACAACAACTTTTGAAGTTGTCAAGGTTGTGTGTTCACATGATGTCGTATGTTTGATCTTTGAATTGGAACAATGGTTCCCTAGTCAATAATTGTTGAATGTAAAATGCATCATTCATCATTTAATCCTTTTGTGAAAGAAGTGTTTTAGGGACATTTAACCTTATTGAAGATTTTGTTTTGTTTTGAAAATCTCATTGGCTTAATGATTCATCAAATGAAGGTCCCAATCCTTATCGATGAAAACAAATTTGATTTTAAACCTTCCTTTTTTTAAGATCACAATGTAATCAACCATGTTATTGTTACGAAACTACCATTATTGTGCACCTTAATCACCCTATTGGCTATGGTTTACACTAGCATCTAATAGCCTTTTGCAACATTGATTGTCTAAGTATTTTGTATTGGCAAAATTGTCTATAACTATGATTAAATAGTGTAGAAAATGAATGTTGTTTCTCCACCTTGTTTTTCCTAAAATCCAAGTTGTGCAATTGACTAATTAAACATTTGGATTTGTTTGTTAAGATGTTTGCACAAGACCATTACATTTTGGAATGGATTCCTTTTGGGAATGCCATGAAGGAATGTAATTTTGGAATGATAATAAGGTGAGGTATATAATGGACTATTAATTTTTTGATATATTATGCTAATAATTCATCACGCAAGTTTTTTGTTATTTCTATTGTACTTGTAGCTTATATGGCAACAAATTGCTCATTATGGCATGAATATTATAGTTGATCGTGAACATTTTAACTTGATACTTGATTATGTGGCTCCTAAAATAATATTAAATAATGGAGGTTTAGATTTCCATTTTAACTGCATTTCACTGAATTGAAATTTTTTCCTTATATTTGTACATTGTATTCAAATGATATTTTGGTTCATGTTGTTGCATTTTGGGTGGGTACTCTACAAGTGGTTTTGATGTGATGTATTGGCAATAAGTGTTAATGTGGGCATGCAAGTATAGTTTTAAAATGTGTGGCTTTTGCGAGTTTGGCCTAGGTTGTAGTGGGAAAAATCCACACAAATCATGGTTCAAACTGTCAAGTCCATCATAGTATTTTTATAACTTGTTCGTTTTTGTATTTTTTTTCACTTTGTGTTTTTCAATTGATGGGGTTTGATTTAGTTTTGGTTTTTGTCAAGCTAATGTCCTACTCATGAACACCCAAGATCACTACAAAATCCATTGCAACATGCAAATGCTTGCAATGTTTTGTACATTTGCATCTACCTCATTGCCATAAAATCTTTCATTAAAATAATATTTTTCCCAACACAATTTATCACATGTTGCCATAAATCATTGTCCAATTTCAGCTACCATAATATTTTTACCATTTTGGCATAAATTTTTTAAAAAATTGGTTTTGCTAAAAAATAATTTAATATTTATTATTTGTGCTGAAATTTTAATAAAATCAAAATTTCAACTATCAAGTTTGAACCGCAAACCTTTTAGGACGAAATTAATCTAGACAGACTAAACTGTTCTATAACTCTAACACCAACTTGTTTATTTTTTCTATGATCATTATTACCAAAAATTGTAGAATTAAAAAACCAAGTGTCAAAGTTAATTATGTATAATTTAATTAATTATTCAGCAACAAATTGCTAAAATGGTAAAGGTACTATAGTATTTAAATGCCTAAAAAACCATAATATGTCTCAATAAAATAAATGTTAACCAAGGCCACTAACCCTTCACATTTTCAACTTGCCACTAATACCTACATGTGTGTTTGTATGTGTTTACAAAGACACCTTGACGTTTTGAAAAAAAAAAATTAGTGTTTGTCCACTTTGCAAATCATAATATGGAAAAGTGTTATTCATATGGATGTGAGTCCACTTTGCAACTAGTAATATGGAAAAGTGTTGTTGTTCACATCCATGTGGTCCATTTTGCAAGTAGTAACATAAAGAAGTGCCATTGCTCACATTCATGTATGTCCCCTTGGTGAGTCATAATACAAACTCTTGGTAAAATATTTTTAACATTCTTCATATCCATATAGGTCGTCTAGGCAAGTCATAATTAGTTACAATTAACACCTTGGCATGCTTTTGCATCTCATTTTTTGTTGTCATCATTTTTTATTTTAATAACAAAAAAATACATAATGAAAGGACCTATGCAAAAAAATTATAAGATCGTATCAATGTATGAATTTTGAAACCATAAAACCTACAAACTTAAGTAATGGTTACCTAAAAATTGGCTTCTAAAAAGAGGAATGCACCTTAAAGTCCTTATTAAATATGTCACAACAAATAGAAAGTGGAATCACATGATGGTTGGGTCAACAATACAATGATTTTGTATCCTAACTTAATATAAATATATTTCAGCAAGTATTTTGTCTTAGAAGCTCCCCAACCATGAATTATTAGTTAATAATTGGGGATATTTATTGTTTATTTGTATAACTTATTTGTTTTTAGTTTTCTGGAAAAGATTTTTATAAATGTAATAGACCCACCCAAGGGTTTTTTTATCCTACTTCCACACATGTTGATGTTTTATTTTATTTTTCATATGTGTGAAATAGGGTAAAAGTGGATAAATGTTGATATCCATATTTATTGTAAACCATGTTTTCATCCATTTGTAACATGTAATCTCTTGTCCAATTATTTTAACAAAAAACTAAAAAATATTTCTTCAATTAGAATATGTTAATGAAAATTTTCACAACAATGTATATATGTATAAAGAACAATTTTCCACCAATTTTTTTCAATTTGTTCTAAAATCATGAATTTTATATTTAAATTATTAAAAAAAATTAGTGGTACATTATTTTATAATTTATGATGTTTGTAAATTGTAAAGTGTTCTTCCATTGAAGATGTAGATGCTTTACTTGTTGATTTTAATTATTCACAAAATTCAAGTAGAGTTTTTGAATTAAGAAAAAAATTATACTATTGTCAAAAGAAATTTATGTAAAATAAGGTTTACAATGTGATTAAGGTACATTTATTCCCCAAAAAAATGGAGCAATTTGATATGCATGTGATTATTTTAGCTTTTATTTGTGAGGCCCAAGTCAACTAAATTTAAATTTTAGAAAAATTCAAAATAAATGAGTTTTAAGTTATGATATCTTTAATAATTTACATGCATTCAATTTTGACTCCTTTTATGCCAATTGTAGCATGCAAACATGTATTTACCAAATACATTAATCTTTGCAAATCTCTATGTTTACTAGGATATGTGCCATCACAATTGATAACTCTTTTTTGGAAATCAAATGTAGCCCTTTGAATCCTAGGTGTTTGATTCATCACTGCCAAAGGTTTTATTTTATTTTTCCTTCTATTACCAACAATGATTTATTTTTGTCTATAATTTCCTATGGAATGAATTCCATTGTAAACCTATATAGACCATTCAATGGATCTTTCTTTCCACTAGCGATAATCTTGTGTGGACACTTTGTAAACATTTGTTAGCACCAAACATTAACATTACAAAAACATGGTTTTTTTTTTTACCAATTTTTTTTTCAAAAATGATAAAATTGTGACATTTATTGATTTGATAAGTCAATCATATTAGACAAGTTGATTTTGTCATGTCCAAATTAATGGTTGTTCAAATTGGCAATTTTTATTTATTTTTGACAAATTATCATTTTCATTATTGGTTCTTTATTAATCATATTGATTGGTCAACTATCATTTCAAGACTTTCAACTTGGCCAGCTGTCATTTTGACTATTAGTCAAAACAACAATCAAAATGAACAATAATATAATTTAATATGTACATAAGGATTAAGTAGGCAGGTACATAAGTAAGTAAGTAGGTAAACCTAACCTAGTTTGTTAGGCACCTAGGTTTAAAAAATAAACCTAAATAAAGCAAGCTATTAGGAGCCAAGAATGCCCCCTTAAACGATTGCTTCATTTCAAATATTTTTTGAATTTTTTGAAAAAAAATTCTAAACATTTGAAAAAAAATTATATGATTATTTTTCTTTGTTAATTTATCAACATTGATATGTGGATAGCACATGAAAATATACTAACAAATTGACACACTAGTTTGTTTTGCAGTTTGAAGGTCACTCAAAAATAATAAAAATGTGTAGTCAATGTAAAAATGAAGAGTGAGCAAGATGTGAATTAGAATTCAAGAACGAAGGGCGAGTGAAATGCATATGTCCTTTTGACTATTTGTTGTAACCCTCAATTTCTGAACTTGCTCCACCAAATTGATCCATCTTTTGCAACACAATAGAACTTTTGAGTTAAAGATTGAAGATGCACAATGTTTTGCACATACAATAGAATAAAAGATTGTATATACACACAAGGCTTTGCACTTCTTTCAATAGAGTAGAGGATTGTATCTAGGAGTAGCATATAGCTTTGTAGTCATAGAGTTGGTGATGTGGAGGCGAAGGTTCATCATCAATTGAGTACTACTGTGTAGGGTAAGGAACTTGAAAGGTTTTAGGGTTTCTGGTAGAGTCGTGTGTACGAGTGGTTATAACATAGTTGCACTTGGTGAAGCCCACTGTCAAGGGTTTTTTACCAAGTGTAGAAACCGCTAATAAAATATTTTATTTTAAAGTTTTTTTCTCTAATGCTTGGAGGGTATCAGCCGGGTATGACAGAAAAAAGCAAGGATGGGCATTTCCAAAAGAGTCGGGCTTTTTTTTTTTTTGGAAAATGCCCACGGATTTTTTATGCTCTATAAGCGCATCTGCAAATACAGTTTTTTTTAAAAAAACCAAAAAGAAAAACGAGCAAGTCTTCACAGTGATGCAAAGGCTCTTCCCAGTGCCCAATGAATTGCCTTAAATAAGTAACAATTTGCTTAATGCCTCATGTATGGAATCTGGATCATTCACATAGCTTTAAATTGGTAGCCTAGATTCTGAAGAAGTCACTCAAAAGGAAAAAAAAAAAACATATGCGCTTGAACATGTGTTCCCACTGTGTTCCTTTTAAGTTCCCAAGGGGTTCTCATCAAGTTCTCAATATGTTCCCCCAAGTTCCCAATGTGTTCCCCAGCATGTTCTCCATAGCACCTCACTTTTATCCCATATGTTTTGGCAAATGTTGTCCTCCTTTTCACCTACATGGCTGGGCCAAAGGCAAGGAACTCAATACTTCATAATAGAACATTCTATTTTGGGGAGCTTCCATAGTGTCCATTTTTTGGAGTGAAGGGCCAATCAAATTTGACTCGTTGCAAAAAAAGTAAAATAAATGAAGATGAAAGAATTGAACTTGAGAGGCATCTCCTTAGGAGAGGTGAAGAATAGCTACCTTATTAAGCTTTAGCTTTGCTTACAAATGATCATATGCAAATAAACCTAGATAGCACCAAAGCAGCAGCTGACACAAAAGCTTCCATGATAAACCTAGTTAAACCTTTAGAAGGTGACCATCACTTTGGGTGTGCTAGCTAGAGAGCGTCCTTCTCCACATGCACCTCATTAGCTATAAGAATTCACATTAATATAGAAGCAGAATTCCATGGAGAGTTGTTTGTCCTCCAAATAGTTTTCTAATACACAAAACAGAATGCATGAAGTTTGTTTGTCTTTCCAGAAAGATCCTTTACATATGGTAGTAGTACCTGGGTAGCTTTGACACATGTTTGTTGAATAATTAATTAATTTTGAAATTTTCATTTTGACAGATAGAATATTCTTGAAAATTCAATAATTCCCTTCACAATTTTTTGTTATTTTGGAAAAAAAAATTCCAAAAATTTCAACATTTTTCAAAATAATATAATTAATGTTGATGCTGCCAATGTAGTAGTGTATGTTGAAATCATATATCTCGGGTTGAAATTTGATGAAAATATACTAGTAAGGAAAATCATCAAGTGGAACTTGCCTCCAAGAATAGATAAGCAACACTGAGGACCAAATATATAAATCTGGTGATTTTTGTCAATTTTTTCCCCTCACTTCTAGCAATTGAGAACCTTCAAAATCACCTTCATTTTTAAATTTTTGAAATTTTATTTTCCCTTTCTGCAAAATTTCAACAATATGTTTTTTGAATTTTTATTTTCTCCCTTTTTGGCAAAAAAAAAAGGCTGGTCCCCACCCAATGGCTTTTACTGCCCTCTGTTTTGGGCTATGGGTCTATAGAAAACACAAGTTTGGTGTGGTTGAGAATGTGTAAATTTGAAGAACATGATTAGTCATTAGGGTACTTGTCAATGCAAATTAAACACAAAATTGGTATGGTGAAAATATGAAGAGCATCATTTCCTTCAGTGTGTCACTAATTAGGGTTTGACCTTTAATTATGCCCAAAGAGGTGGATATCCAAGGAAACAAAACACAAAATTGTGCAGTAAGTTATCAATCCTAGCATTATGATATATGACATTACCATTTGGAACTCACAACCTTCCTATTATTATACCATGAGAATTCTTATCTTGATAATATCAACAAAATTTCACAAAGATTCAATGATTTTTTCTACATTTATTTTCAATTTGTGAAGATATTCAAGTTTTTAGATAGCTCAATTCTATTTTCCTTTTACTAGATTTTTTTTAAAAAAAATGCCCAAATTATTCTTAGAAGCAAGTATGATCTATAGTATGGGAAGAGAGAATTCATGGGCAATGTTCTTTTCTTCAAAAAATTTATGTAACATTAAGAGCAAGCATCTCAAGAAATATTTAACATTAATTGGGGAATGTTTTCAAAAAAATGTAAAAACATTAGATAAGTGATGAAATATTTCCCCCAAACTAAAAATTGGGTCCAAAATATAGTTGTAAATTTTTTTCTCTCTCAAGCATTTGATGAAAAAACATGCAAAAACAAAGAATTTGTGACCAAAGAAATTTTGTACTACATTTTAATATTTGCATAATGCAAAAATTTGACCCCCAAAATTTTTTTGTCATGAACATGGTCTTTTTTCCAATTTTGAGTGATTCAAAGTTTGGCAAAATTATCTGAGGCAAAAAAATTCAAATGTTTTTGCAAAATGAACAAAATTTACACCGAAAAGAAATATTTCCCCGAAATTAAAATAAAAACATATGGTGCAAAGAAGGCAAACATATATTTTCTTAAAGACAATAACAAAGTCATGGATTTTTTTAAATGCTACATTTTTTTTGGGAAACAAAAGCAAGGTACATGGTTTGGTAGTTTAAACATGAGGAATATCAATTTAGGACATATACTTTTGGATTGACATGTTATCAAAATAGAATTAGTCCGTATATGATTTAATTGTGATTTGTAAATTGTTGGGCTTCCTGAACTAAATTTGAACTTGGAATTGGAACAGGGAAAAATCTAGAAAATGGGATTTATGAGTTTTGAAACTGAAATTGGAATTGGAAAAATGCCTTAAAAATCAAATTCATGAATTTTGAACTTGGAATTGATGTATCAATGATTTGACCAACAAATGATATGTCATGGATTTGATCAACAATTATTGTTTATCAATGTACACACATTTTGAATCAAAATGGCAAGAAAATGAGATTTGTGAATTTTGATTTTGGAATTGCAAAACATGGAATTTAGATGTCCAAAATTGTATATCTTAAACCCTAACCTAGAATTCTACCTTATGGATTTTCTTAACACTTGGGTAAAAAAGAAACTTGTAGGAACAAAAAAAGACCAATGTGACCATCATTGCAAGCCTAGTCTCCATGCCAATGAACCAATATAACTAGATCTCTTTCAAAGCAAGCCCACAATCAAGCAAGAAAAGAGTCCTTACCAACCATATGGGAAAAAATATGGATGTCCTTTTTGATGAGTGAAGAATCACAAAGTTGTCAATGACCTCAAGTTTAACAAAAGCCTTTCTCTTGATGGCAACATGCAAACAAGGGCTCCAACTTGGAAAAACCTTCAAAGCACATTTCTAAAGCACATAAGGCACATTCCTAAAAAACCCATATATGTGCCACAATGGGCTACATGACACATCAATGGAAGTTGGTGAAATAGGACCAACACCAACGTGACATAATGAGGCTTAGGGGAAAAGTTCCTTAGTGCTTATCTATTTGCTTATACGCAAAGCAAGTTGCTATTGTGCATTGAAAAATTATGGGTACAATTGCTTCCATTGTTGTTTGATATAGCTACCACACCTAACATTATCATTAATAAGGGAACTTAAATAATGGTAAGTGCACTCAAGGAAAAATGTAAATCAAATTTGAAAGAAATGTGTAATTTACTTCATCATTGTTTACATATTGATCTAGAATTGCATTAAACACAAATTCATGCTTCTCAACATAAGCTATCAAATCCACCTATATCCATGGAACAAACTTCAAGCTTAAAACATAAAGTTAATTCATATATATCTACAAAAATTGTTGAGTATTTTCAATAGCAACCATTTGAAGGTAACACCTTCAAATGAGAGTGCAATTATAACCTTATGAAAGTTTATCAAAACATAAGAAAAACATCAGCTTCATTAGGAATGGCAATGACAAGTTGCCATGAATCCCCATTGACATCATTAGATAAATATACAATAATCCACATAAATTCTTGGGCAAACCATTATAGAAATTATCAAGTTTACTTAATGGTTTCAACATATTAGATATAGGGTCAATAGACACAAGGTAGTTGGTGAATGAACTTGAAAGCCTCAAAACATAACACATTTGTCAAATTCACAACATATTACAAGACAACAATGAAATGAAGTGTCCTCCAATAACCTATTAACAAAAGAGGTAAGAAATAAAACCTTGAATCCAAAAGCTCATAGTAGGTACTTTCATTTTGGGTTCATGCACAATTAGAGAGGCCTCTACATCATTTGTTCATATAATGTCTTCCTTTTTCCATAATTTCAATAGCTTATCCAAATCAAAAAGTGAATATTGTGAATAGAAATGCATATGACATAGTGATAAAGTTATTGAAGGCTTTGTTAATATTATTGTCAAATTTATTATCCTAATTAATTTGACCCAAAATGTTATAGAATGTTCAAAATAACTACAAGCTTCATAGAAATTGTTAATAGTTGGTGCAAAGTATTAGGTTCCTACTAGGATCCAAAAGTAAACACTTTATTTCAATGTGATGAATCACAAGGACTTCTTCATGGATAAAAAAATCTAACACATGCTACTAATTCTTAATGCACCTCACATGGTTGTAAGTTTTGTACCTCACCTTTAAGAGTGTCATCGTTTAAATTATCTTTCACCCATTTTGCCACCCAAACATTAAATCAAACTATGAGAACCAAATCTCAAAATCAAACAACATGAATGTTTTCAATTTTTGCAATTTACTTACCAAATGCAACAGACCCAAAATATAAACACAAAAGAAATCCTAGAATGAATGGTTCTAAACGCAAAAATATAAACCACATTTGATACAATTAGATTGGTTCTTGAATTTAAAAGATATTTTGCCAAACAAACAAAAACATGTTGTTTTCAAATATTTGAATAAAGTCAAGAAATAAAGGACTTCCTATTGAAAGGAAAAAATCAAAATTTTTTTTTAAGAGAGAAGTGTTTCCATGGTATGCACTATTACAAAAATAGGTTATTTTGACTAGTGAATTTAGTCAAGAAGGACCCCATTTGGACAAGTGTTAAAAAAACTATCTTGTCAATATGAACAAATTGATTTGGGCCTATTTTACATGATTGGTGTGGTCTTTTTGATGGGAAACTATTGGACTATTTGACTAATCATTTTAACTATGGATAGTGGACCATTTGACTAATCAATTTTCTACCCAATTTTTTTCTAGATTGTTACCAAATAAAATAAAATTGTGTAGGTAGGTATAACTAGGTAGCTTGTATCTAAGTTTAGGTAGGTCGTAAAAAGGTTGTAAGTAGGTAATAACCTAACCTAGTCTATTTAACCTACCCTACCTTAACCCTTTAAACATGTATATAGGTTACAAGTCTTAAGAATTGAACCCCCTCACCTCTTCAATGATAAACCAAGTCCTTACCAATGGACTACACCTTCCAAAGCTAATCAAGCTTGTCAAATTTTTTATTTCACTTGTTTATTTCACAACATTAATCATGTAAGTAAGTAAGAAAATTGGATAATTAGCAAGTAAGTTGCATGATGTTCGATAGGTAGAAAGGTAGGTAGGTAGGAAACTAGGTAGGTAAGTGGGTAGGTAGGTAGGGATTTTGGATGGTAGGTGTGAAGTAAAAGGTAGGTACATAGGTATTTATAAGTAGGTCAATAGGTAAGGATGTAAGATGGTAGGTGGGAAATAAGAGGTAGGCATGTAGGGTTTTATGATGGTAGGTTAGAAATAGGAGCTAAATAGAGTTTTAAATGGTAGGTCGAAATTAAAAGGTAAATAGGTAGGGTTTTAAGATGGTAGGTTGAAAGTAAAAGGCAAGTAAGGGTATATGAGGGTAGGTGGGAAGTAGGAGGCAAATAAGGGAAAATGTAGGATGGTCGGTGGGAAGTACAAGGTAGGTAGGTATGTAGGATGGTAGGTGGGAAGTATGAGGTAGGTAGGTAGGTATGTAAAATGGTAAGTGGGAAGTAGGAAGTAGGTAGGTAGGTTTGTAAGATGGTAGGTGGGTAGGAATGTAAGTAGACCTAGGTTATTGTGTAGCCTAATTAGTAATTATTTTGACCAATTAAGTAACATAAGATGTTTCATTTGATTAAAACACCATTGTCCATCTTGACTAAGGATGTCATGTTGTTTTGTCCAACTTGATTATAAGTCATTGGTCATTTTGACCGAAGTGGTCATTTTTTTTGTTCAACTTGACTAAATGTCTTAATTGATTATAAGCCATTGGTCATTTTGACCAAAATGGTCATTATTTTGTTCAACTTGATTAGATGTTTAATTTGACATATAGTCAAATAGGTCATTTTAGTCAAGTTTAATGATAAAAACACACATGTCATTCAAGCCTTGAAGTTGTAGTCAAAATGCACTTGTCCATTAATAAAAAAAAACTTGTTAATCAATTTGAACCTTTTGAAAAATCATGAATTGTAGTAGTGACAATGTGCACGAAAAGGAATCATAGTTTGATAATCTTCATTATAGTGCATTTTTGTGTTTTTCTAGATATTTGGGGAAGATTTTATGATATAATTATGTAATTAAAGGTGGATAACATCCTAATTTCTCATTATGTGTAGAAATTGATGCACATTTGAACAATGTAATGGTTGATTGGAGTACTTTTTCAATTTGCAGAATATTGTCACAAAGATTATAACATAACAAAAATATTAAAAAATATTAATTTTAATGGGAATTTTTTTTTGAATTTTTTCACATAAAAAAAAAACCATAATGAACAATCTTTTCCTTGAAAACTTTCAATTTGTTTTAAAGACATGATGTTAATATTAAGTGAATAGATGTTCGATAATACATTATGATATAATAATGTTAATGATTATGATATTTTAAAGTTCTAAAAAAATTTCCCATTAAAAATGTAATTGTGACACACCCCCAAACTCCTTGAGAAACCCAAATGTGGGTCCCAATGTGAAACAACGGAAAAAGATGGGGCACATTTTTAATTCATAACACTTTGTGGGGTAAGAGAATGTGCTAGAGCTCTGAGATGGGATTAGGAAGAATTCACAAACAATAGTTCAATATGAAAATAACCTCCACAATTAAACAAAGAAGACAGTTAATGCAAGTTGGAAGCAAATGGTGTGACAAACTTAGTAAGGACATCTTCAAGTTTTACATGGCTCACAACCTTTGAAGGAGACACAACTCTTTTCTTTATAGTATATTATGTGACTCTCCATGAAGGCTACATCCAAATGACATTTTTCCTAAAACTCCCAAGTGAGAGTTTCAAAATTGGGATTCTTGTTGTCCCAAAATTTTAGATGTTCATATCTTCCTCAAATCAAACCTATTTGGAGCATGCAAGGGCAATATTTTATAGTTCTCAAAAAGATATTTCCAATGGTGCATTGCATGCCCCAATCAGAGTTCATTTGACCTTTGATTTAAAAGGATTTGTGGTTGGGAGTCAAATTTTCAATTTGACTTTTGACCCTTTTAAAAAAAATCATAACTCATGCATTTTAGGTTTAAATAAACAATGTGAAGGCACTTTAGGCATCTAGACTTCAAGAATTTTGCAATGGTCTCATGGGGACTAAATTTGATGTTTGTTTGTTTTTTCAACTAAGGTTGTAAATATTTGGGACTTTCACACTAATGCAACTCCCAAAATGGGAATGCACTTGGGAATCATTGGGCTCAATCTTTTGCACTCTCCCTCATTTGTGAAAGTGTGTTTCACTCCCAGAAACACTCTTTTGGCCTCATGTGCTTTGCATTCCACACTTAGTTGCAAACCCAATATTAAAGCTGTGATAAGTTGGGTTAAACATTGTTTTTATCATTCTACAAAAATAAAGTGGAAATTTAAAATGAATGAAAAATGGTAAACTATTTTTAAACAAGGTGTTTTCAATAATTTTTTATCAAATTATTGGTGTACAATTATATATAAAAAATAAATCAATTTCATATTCATGAGTTATATAACTTCTTTTATTGTTAAGGCCCAAATTAGTTATATGTGATCTTTAAATTAATTTCAAAATGAGCGAAAACTGATGTGTGAATATTTTTTATATTCTATGTACTTCCATTTTTTACACAAAGTGTGTAAACCATACAATGGAAATACTCAAATGTACAAACCAAACTATAAACATTCATTTGTCATTATAGTCTTAAGAGCTAATTTGAGGATTCATCCTCATACCCCATAACAATACACACTTTCAACTTAATGATTTTTTGAAAATACCCATCATATTTGGAGCATGCTATAGAAAAATGCAACATGTATAGCTCAATCTTTGAGCAGAAAGATGAGCACCTAGAAGACAATAGGCTATTGTTCTAGCAGCTTCCTTTCAAAACCATGTTCTAACTATATCTTGAACAATTTATAAAGAATGGACTTGACTGCAAGAATTCAACATTATGAGAAAAAAACATGTTATAAAATAGGTTGCATTGTTGCACAAATTTTAGGACACATCTTTTTTTATATCTCAATTAAGAGTGTCATCTTTTCAAATTGTGACCTTCTTAACTTTAGAACTAGCATGGACCTATTGTATTGTTAAAAGGTGCAACAAATTTTCTTTTCAATTTATGAATACATGTATGACCATTGTCAAACAATATCCTCTTGCTTGCATAGATGGAGCTCTATCATCATGCAAATTGATTTCTCCTTATAATACAAACTAGCAAGTTAACAACTCCATGACTTCATCCCTAGCTGCAACCCAACAACAATTTGTGAAACAAAACCATTTTTAATTATGTGATCATCATAAAGAACGTGTTGTAGCTTGGTTGGCTAAAAGGATCTCCTTGCCTTACTTTGCATGTGACATTAGCTACTAAGACATATAAAAGTCATGGGAAGGAGGATAAGATGATGAGATAGGAACCATTGTCTCAACTTGTAAGTGTTTTGAAGGTAACCATTTTGTTAGTTCCCAAAAACCAAAAGTGACACAATGAGAGTGAGGAAACACCATACCACAAAAAACCATAAAATACTAATCATAAAGAAATTGATTGTTTATTACAAGTGGTCGTTCTTGCATTTCATCACACAACAAAACTTAACTTCTCGCATTCTGGAGTGCCTATTACTGCAAATTGTGTGATATTGCAAGGTGTTTTAGGACTTCACTGATATGCATGCAACAAAGCTTACCATTAGTGCGTGCAACTAGGATGCAACAGACATGGAAAAAAAAACCACTATGTAACAAAAAAAAATAAAAAGAAAAATCTTTTTGCTTAGAAGAAAGTGCAGCGAACTTCGATTACCACCATCTAAAAGCTTCTTATTTTCCCCACCATTTTTTTGTCAATGTGTTGTTATTAAACTCCTAGAAAGTTCACAAATTTGGACCACCTCAAACCTAAACCCTAAGCTACAGAGCACATGGATGAATAGAAAGAAAGAAATGGATGATTGTTGCCCCCTACTGTACTCTATTGATCTTCACACAACATCCCTGCCTGGATGGGCAGGCAGGGGGCCAACAAAATTTGTCAGGAAAGGAAAAAACAGTGCTCATGATGTCAGTATGGAATGAAACAAGTCACATGTGCTGACAAAAGAGTTTAAGTAAGAAGACATACTCATAAGCATACTCAATTCATGGGTGGTGGTGATGCCTATTGTTAGTTGTATAAAATTAGTTGTGGGTACAAGACAAAGAAGCACATAATAGGCAAAGCACCTCTGCACCTTCAAAATGAGAGATGTAATAAATTATTATGTAAACAAAATACAAAGTGTTAACTTGCAATCCATTATACCTGCATCTGACAAAATCATGCTTCCCCCTGCCAAATTAGCTACCTACTCTGCTGCCATTACTAAGTGATGACAACCCTGTGCAAACTTTATAAAAAAGAAAGCACCCAAGAAAGGGGGGAGAAAAAGAAAACAAGGGGAGGGTGGGGGGGCATTACTTAGTGCATTTTTTTTGTTGAACATGATTACACAACACACATTTGGGTGCCAAGAAAAAAAAGGTTACACAATTCTTAGTTTGGTCGGTGGGTCTTAAGTTACAATAATGTGCCAAGATGGGTTTATTCAATTCTCAACCCTTATTCTCAATAGGTGAGGGTTTTTTTTAGGAAGGGCTATTAATCCAGGCCAAAAATAGTAGCAACCAAATTTTAGAAATAGAATTTCTGTGCAACCAATGAGAAGTCAAGTCATGGAGTGAAGGGGGTCTAAAAAAAAAAGTTGTGTTTGGTGGGGAGAGTGAAATGTCCACTGTTCACTTTCCATGCAAGCTTTTTGGAAGGAGGAGGTGGGGAAGGGGTGAAAGGCGGGGGGGGGTCAAAGCAAAGAAATCCCCAAGTTCCTGACATGTTCCCCAAGAGTTCTCAATAGCACCTCACTTTTATCTGGTCGGCTTCAGCGAATGTTGATGTTGCCCTCCTTTCACTTATATAGGTGGGCCAAAGGGGAGGAAGTGTAAACTTCAAAGTAGAACCTTCCATTTTGGGGAGCTAATCAAACTGGCTCATTGCAAAAATAAATAAATATATATTGATTGAACTTGGGAGGCACCACCTCATCTATTGAATAGGAGAGGTAGTGATGTATTATTATTCTCAATAGTGATGCTTTCAGCTAGTAATGATTCGTAGTTACATTAATTAGGAAGAGACATATTACGTAGTCCTACTGTTTTGGGATTTTGGATTTTCCAATTATCATGTTCCATAGGTTCTGCCAAGTTGAACCTAAAATTTAAAATTTTAACTTTGACAACATGGTTTTTTTAATTCTGAAAATTTCGGCAAGTAATGGTTATAAAAAATAATAAACATGCTCTTTTTTTAATGTTTATGGGACACACTTTAGTGTCTCTAGACTGTTTCAGTCTTAGGCCCACTTCAGACGAGGGTCCAGGGTCTAATTTCTTAGGAACCAATTTGGATTGATTTGAAGCGAATTGAATCTTCCTTGCTCGAGTTGGAACAGACCTTGGTCCCTAGCCTGATTCTTGGTTCTCCAAATCAGGAGCTCTCCTTTTAGCACTGTTTTTTTGGTCCAAACCAATTGATTTTCCCTTCAAAATAGGTGCCATGTAGGTTTTAGCCTCAGTTTGCCATTTTTGGGTCTTGGACCCTCGTCTAAAGGCCTTGGGACCAATTTAAAGCTTTCGACCAATAAGATTGCTTGAATTCATTGGTCCCTGGACCTTGGACCCTCCTCTAAAGTCGCCCTTAAGTTCTTGAACTTTGAGGCCTAGAGTTCAAACTTGAGAATCGAAAGCTTGCAGATTTTTGATTTTATAATAATTATCAAATTCTTGGCACAAGTAATAAATAAAATTTCAAAAATTAGTTAAAACAAAAAACCCATTGAAATAAGAGCATCCCCAGAATTTTCATTTTATTTTATTTTATGTGGCACAAACGGAAATCAAAATCCATTGCAGAATGGTAATTTCGAAAAGAAAACACCTAACTAGGATACAGCCATTTTTTTCTGGCTAAATTTAACGAGTTGGCTAATAAGAGGCTTTTTTTGGGGGGTTTTCTAGTCGCCAAAATTCTGCAGTTTTTTTTGGGGAAATATCGCCAGATCTCCCTATTGGGTTCTAGCATGTAGCCAAAAATGGGCAAGAATCTTAAACTTTTCAACTTCCATATCCTGTTCGGGTGTTTTTTTTACCAAAAATTCCTCAGCAGGTCGACTGGCGAGGATCCCCTGCATTAATTAGCAATAAATGGCGACTGTCCTAAGTGGGCTGTAGCTCACTTTTACAAAAGTGCTGCTACAAGTAGTGACCTGCCTAGTTTCTAGATGTGGCTAATTTAATAATTTTAATTTCAAAAAATGCCGGAAAAATCCCCTACATATCACGAGTTTTTCGTGTTTTTTTTCGTCGCATTTTATGAAAAAAAATTCGCCAAGTTGTGAAAATTCGCTCAAAAAATCACTTAGATTCCTGTTTATAGCCTAATTTGGCTAAACGGTATTATGGATGATCGCCAGTTCAGCTACATCACAAACATGAAAAGAAAAAACACTAGTACTCGTATGGTGTCAGGCTAGGTACCTAGGTGGTAGTGCGAATAGGGTCTTCTGTCAGAAGCGGGCGGGCGGACGGGCGGTAGCTCTCATGGGAAGCCACATATCGCGGGTCCGTAGCCCTCTCTCTACTTGTACAGCTAGTAGTAGCATGCAAGGACGCGGGCTGCTCTCCCTTCTTCTTCTTCTTCTTCGTCTGCCGACTTCGAGGACGACAGCCCTGGGAATTTTGTACTTACGGCGATTGCCGCCGCTGATGACGCTCGAATGTTTTGTAACAAGAGGAATGGTGAAATGGACATTTCTGGAGATGCTCTGATTTTTCCTGATTTTTTTCTCGCAGCAAATCGTCTTTTTCTGCTTCCAAGCAAATTAGATAGCTTGCTTTTTCGGAAGGACGTCGAGAGAGAGAGAGATATAGTGTTAGAGCGGGAAACGAGGAATGGAGAGAGAGAAAAGAGCGCAGGCATGATAATAATAACGTGCTGTAGTTTGTGTTCTGTTTTTGCGTGACTGGCAATTCTTTTTGTCCGTGGTTTCTACGGGAGGGAGAAGCGGGAAATTGCAAAGCTCATGAAGAAGGAAAGCGGGAAGATTTTGTAGATCGGAGATGGAATATCACGTGTGTTGTACTGTAGAGAGAGCATAGAAAGTTGATTCGGAAAGGTCGACGATGGAAAAGTGTTGTTTGTGTCAGAAGACAGAAGAACGGTTGTGTCATCAGTCGGGTGGGCGGAGAAAAGAAATCGAGATCCAGGAGAAGGAAGGAGAGCCTGATGAATTTGGCAGCCGAAGAAGAAGGAGCAAGTAAGTAAGTAACGGATGCCACCATGAGGATTTGCTTTCTTTCAGTTTTATTGTCGCGTTTGTCTTATTATGGGAGGAGAAGATATAGTAGTAGTGTCTGTGTTGGAGTGAAGAGTGAAGAAGAACACAAAACAGAGAAGGTTTGCGAAGACAAGCGTAATGGAGCAGCCTCTGCTGCTATAGAGGTGTAGGAGGCGCACAACAAGCTTGAAGAAGAAGAGGAAGCTGTTCGCAATCAGAGTCGTCTCGGTTCCTTTTGCTGGCGGATCGCATATTGGAGAGTCTCTTCTGTCTCGTTTTGGTGTCTGTTAGGAATTCTCTTCTGCAGAATTCTGCAGTGTTCAATGCCGTCATCCTGAGGATTTGCTTTCTTCTTCTTCTCTGAGGGAGGATTTGCACAGCGTTTCACTGCAAGAAGCACGGGATTACTGGGCGCTAGAAACGAGCTGTTGCTGCTTTAGACGCTTTTACTTGTGCTGCTTTGCACAGTTACTGGAGTACATGACTTCCTCATTGGCACAACGACAATGGATGCAGCACCTTCTGTTGCCCCATGTGGAATTGGCCCATATTCTAGGTCTCCTGTCTCCATTTCCATGTTGTTTGCACATCTCAGACCACATCCACAATGGTCTATTTTTGCTGTCATTCTCCAACCTCAGAAGCCAGGAGCACAAGCAAACATGACATACAATTGTGTGCAGGTTAGGGTTTAGGGTAAGGTCTGCGGAGGGAGTTCAGCATCCTGTATGTTAGGAACTGGTTGCGATTTTGTCAAGGAGGCAGGTTGGAGATGTGGGGTAATCCAGTGCCCCAGTCTTTCTTATTCCTTCTGCTGCTGCTGCTGCTTAGCTGCCTGAACCCTGCAATGGGTCAGCAGCAATTGATGTGTGGACGTGCTTCAGAAGAGTCCTTAAGGGAATTGATGATGGACCCAGAGTCACAGAACAATGTTTTTGCTAATGTAAGTATGTGGATCAACCTCCTGTTCCTCTGTTGTTAGATCAGAAAGACAAAATTAGTGCCACCCATTGCTATGAATCTTCTCTGGATTGTCAGTTCTGAGCCAAGAGTGATAAACTTCATGCTGGAAACCAAAAAGGAGTATGCATTGCAATCAAAATTCAAGCATCAGAAGGAACAGATGTTAGGTTGCGAGGATTGCAGAGATATCCATTGCAGCACTAGTCCACTTTTGAGAGGTGCTGTGATTGACTGTTAGAGGCATCTGCAACCAGGCAGAAAGGTTTTTCCTTGCCTGACACATGTAGAGATGTGCAATTCGCTCACTTTTCAACAGGCAGCTCTGGCCAGAGGCTTAGTCACATGACCAGTGCATGGCTTCAATGTTTACTGTTCTCATTGAGAAGCGTTGGCTGAATTGTGTCCCAGATCCTTTGTTCACAATACTTTGCACACTGAAGGGGGTTTTGGAGGTCTGACTTAAGTCAATAAGTCGGTTGAAGAGTCTTTTAATGTAAATACAATGAACTACTCAGAGACTCAGGACCCAGATTCTGTATAATGGTTTGCCTGAAATTATGGGTGGATTATTATATACCCTACACACACACTGTTGGTAGCTGATAAGTCTGTGGGTAGTTGTGGCAGCTTGTCACTGCTGTTTCGTGATGAAGGTGGTGATTTTATACTTTGTGAGCAATTTTCACAAGGCTATGACAGCACTCAAAGTGCTGATGTGGAGAATTCTCTGTAATCTTATAGCTATGCTGCTATGAACTACTTGATGCTTTCTGTTACACTAATCACATCCATTTTGGTTGCTTTAGGAAAGTTGTACATCAGGTATGAGGGCCAAAGAGACCCGACCACACACTGTCTCTATCACAGAATTTGGTGCTGTTGGCGATGGAAAGTTTCTGAACACTCATGCATTTGAGAATGCAATCTTCTATCTGCGGACTTTTGCTGACAAAGGAGGAGCACAGCTCTATATCCCTCCAGGGCAGTGGCTTACAGGAAGCATCAGTTTAATCAGCCATCTTACTTTGTACTTGGATCGAGGAGCTACAATTCTGGCATCTCAGGTATGTCTGCTGCACCTTCTACAGACAATTTACTCTCAGTTGTATAGGGTGCTCTTTCTGGCTTATTTCATTTTGTGAAAAACAGGAACTGAATTTGTGCCAAACAGCATGTATGTTCAGTTTCACATGGTAGCATCAACATGTTTTGGAATTCAAAAATGATATCTGGGAACAATGGTTCAATGATGCTTGCCTTGAACTTGTTACTGCCACTTTAATATCTGTTAGCAGTTTGTTCTCTGTTCTGCTCCCCATAGTCATATAGAATCTCAGGTACTTTGAACTCTTACTGATGAGATTGTGCAGAACTGCTGATATAGCATTTCTGTTTTTGAACTTCACATATACATCAGGATTGAGGAGAAATTGTAGAGCTTCTTTAGCTGTCATCTGAGGTTCCTGCACAATGAAGCAGTATACATATGTGTGATTGACTAGAAGGTTTGTGTTTAATCACTTGAATACATCCTGTTTGAAGCTCTTTATGGAAGTGTCTTAGTTATTGACTCTTTTTCAATGTTTTTGGCATGTCAGGACCCAAAGACATTCCCTGTCATTGATGGCTTGCCTTCATATGGTCGGGGCTGTGAGCTTCCAGGAGGACGACACAGTAGTGTTATACATGGAGAAAACCTTGCAGATATTGTTATCACAGGTGATGGATTTTGGCTTGCTGATATAGTAGTGTATTGACTGTCAGAATACAAGGGTTTAGCTAGACCCATAAAAGCAGCATTTAAGGCAGGGTACTGTTTTGTTTGCTTGTATCACAGGTTGCTGTAGCCTTCTCTCTGTCACCAACACTAACCAGGCTAATCAGGGGAATCTTCATGTCTGCTCTGAAAATGTCAGTTCTTTCTCAGCAGGTTATCTACCTACCAGAGAGGGCTTCAAGTGCTAGTGTCAAAGCCCTTTACTGCCTCATGTCCCTTGCTGTCTTCTCATTTCAAGTGATGTTGGTATTGTGGCTTCAGACTTGCAAGTCGACACAATCTGATAATCAAACTGAAGATCTTGTTGCACCTAACAACTCAGAGAGATAACCATAATTGAGTGGATTCACTTGGGAAGTTCACTCTTGAAGTGAATCCACTTGAAAGAGAAAGAGAAGCATCTGGTTGGGAGGCCTTATCTGAAATTTGGAATCCCAGCTGACATGGATTACTGCAATTAACAAACTTGGGAATTCTGCAGTGGGCTGCAGTATGATGGGCCTCAGTTTTACATTCTGTTGCCTGCATTCACAGGTGAGAATGGGACCATTGACGGGCAGGGATGGGTCTGGTGGGATATGGTGCACAATCGGACACTGGACTACACTCGTGGACACTTGGTGGAGCTGATCAACTGCACAAACATCCTTATCTCAAACCTCACTTTTGTGAACTCTCCATTTTGGACAATACACCCAGTCTATTGCAGGTAGCATGACTTCAAGCTCAATGTTTATTCTGTTCTGAATACTTCTGTCTGTGGTTGCTTCTTTGCTCCTCTTGAAGGTTCCACTCTCTGCAAGCTGTCAGAAAGCATTATGCTCTATGCATGAATCTCAACTTCTGGATGTAGTAGATGTATTTTCACATTCTGGGGTTTCCCCCCGGGTTTCTTGAACTGATAGGCATTGGATATCACTTTCATTCATTGAATGTACCTTGGATATTCTCAGTATTGCTGCTGTTGTGAGAAGTCCTTCCATGAAGCGTAAGTCATTTTCGAGTTCTGATCTGTTGTACTTGGTGATTGGATGTGTTCCCAGCAATCTGACAATTAGAAATTTGACCATATGGGCTCCAGGGGACTCCCCAAACACTGACGGGATTGTTCCTGGTATGTATGTTGGATGTCAGATACTCTTGTTAGAACCTTTGTAGCTAACCAGAAACACAAAGAGAGGTCAAAGATAATTGTAAGTTGGAGACTAGTGTTTTTTCCTGGGTTTTGGTAGTCAAGATTCTGCTTGCTGTTGCTTATTTTGAGATTTCGGCTACTGCAATCTTGACATTCTGAGCTGCTTTAAAGAACTGAGAATTGTTTGTACTGTTGTGCTGTCACATTTTTGGATGCAAACATAAGTGTTTATCAACATACTGATGATCTAAATGCTTGTTACAGACTCCAGCACAAATGTTTGCATTGAGGACTGCAGTATCAGCACAGGTGGTGATGCGCTCTCCATAAAAAGTGGATGGGATGAATATGGAATGGCATACAAGCGGCCCAGCTCCAACATTTGGATTCGACGAGTTGTCTCATCAGCTCCAAGTGGTGCTGGGTTTGCGATTGGAAGTGAAATGTCTGGTGGAGTCTCAAATGTCAAGGTTGGTATTCCTCATGTCTGATTTTGTCTCTGAGGAGTGTCTTCTAGTCTCATGTTCGCTGACAGTAAGCTTTGCTTGTCATCTGAGAAGAAGAGTTTGAACATTTTTCTTATGAAAGAGACTTGGCAGGTGTGGTTGTATCTTCTTCCTGTTAGCTGCTGGAAAATTCCCATGCCTTGTGATCTGAGAATATCAGATTTGCTTTTGCAGTTTAACCACAGTTACTTCTTTTCCTTGTAATTTTTCTCATGAAGATCAGGGGACATGACCTCCTGGGAGGTTGCAGGTAGAAGATGTGGTGATATTGAACACCAAATCAGGCATCCAGATGAAGACAACAGCTGGGCGTGGAGGCTACATAGTAAATGTTTCAATATCAACCATTGAAATGCACAACACAGAGAAGGCCATTGTCTTTACTGGGTTTTCTGGGAAGCACCCAGATGACAACTGGGATCGCAAGGCCTATCCCCTTGTGGAGCAGATATGGATAAAAAATGTTGTTGGTGAAAATATTATGCAGGCGGGTGAGCTATTGGGTTTACAGGAGGCTCCTTTCCGAGACATTTGCCTCATCAATATTGCACTTGATGTCATTTCCGGGTGGCCTTATTGGAACTGCTCGGAAGTTGTGGGCTCTTCCTCATATGTTCTACCTAAACCATGCCCTGAGCTACAAGATTCTGTACCCTCATCAAGCAAAAGGTGAAGGCGACTCATGAATGGTGTTGATTTCCAATTTCTATACCTGGCCTCTTTCCAGATTGTCAAAGGAGTGGGACTTCTATCATATTTTATCTTACTCAAAATGAGTTAAGATACCAAAGGCATACAAGCAGCCTCTCTGTACCCCTTTTGCAGTCAAGATTTCTCACTCCCTTCTTTTGAGATTTTTATAGCAGCAATTACCTAGTCTCATCTCACATTCACCATCTGGTGCAAGAGCCTTTCTCTCCCCTCCCAAAAGGAGTGCCTGCCCTCATTTCCATACTTCATTGTCAGTCTATGATCCCCTTCTTGAGTGGTTGCTGCTCCACAGCCTTTCATTAGGTCTACTGATTTCCATGTCTTGTCTAACTTTATCCCACTCATCAAAAGCTTTGATGCAGAGAACCAATCCTAAGCCCCTATGTACCTTCCTTCATTCTTGTTTTTAGATATTCTTCTTGTATGCATGATATCTTTTCAATGATGTCACTTTGCTCATTTTAAGCTTGATGCAGGTGGGGTCAGTGGGATCACGGGTTGATTGAAGGATTTTCAGTGCATGCCTGAGGCAGTCCTGAGGCAGTCCAGTATGTCCAACCTGTCACTTTGCAAACTAGTTGTGTCCACATTCTCTGCCAGAGAGTTGAAGCACAAATGTGAAGGCCATGACAAAAATGGCAGCTGACAGTTTGTAGGCAAGCTTGTAAAGTCAGCGTTGCACCAACAGATCAAATTTGTATTGGATTCTTCTTGTGTAGAGCCAAATAAAGTTTGGGCCAGTCTTAAGCCAAATGTTGGTTTAGGGTTTTCTTTTTCTAGATGAGGGGTATCCAGGTTTATGGGCCCTGTGTATAGTTGTACAAGTATGGTTCAGTTTTGGTTGTGAATCATTCTTGAAGAGCATAGTGCTTTTGGTTCTTAGCCTTCTTTTGAGTTTCCTGCTTTTCCAATTCAACTGCAGCACCACTTTGTGTGTTGGGCAAGTCTCGTCACTCTGGTGCCTGTTGTGTGTAGATTTATTTCACGAGGTCAAAATTTTCCTCAATGTGAATATATTTCTCATTCCTTAATCTTGAGTACATTCTGGGCTATGTTGTCTCTGTTGTATGTTAGTCAAAATATTCCCACTGACAATCAACCTGTTTTTAACCTGGCATGATCCCTGAAGATTTTAGCGTTCATGAAAGTTTGGTTCCAGGTTATAAATCCTTGATTGCATGAGTGGTCAGCCCAAGGGACTTGTATTCTAACACAGGCATCACAAGTACTTGGAGAAACTTTGAGAATCTGGGCCCCACAAGTACTTACAAAATGGCAACTTAAGAAGCTTCAAATTTCAAGGTACAAACTTCTTACCTTGAGAATGGACGGACCCAGATTTCCTGACCTCTGTTTTAACAAGAAAGTTGCTAATTTCTGTCTGGCACTTTACTTGGCTTTTGTGGCTAGCTGCTATGCCCAATTGTTACTAGAAGGAGCAGCTCTGCTGCAAAAGCTGCATCAAGCTTGTTGGGATGCCTGCTATGTGTGCTAGTACAACCAGAAATTGCCACAAAAGACTTAGAGTCATTTGAGAGGAGTGGCAGCACCACCTGCCTAAGGCAGAAGGTGCCATCCTCTGCTGATTTTGCCAGAATTTCTGTTACTCGACATAAAGGAATTATCGAAAAAATTCTTTACAAAGCTTAGCAGTCATGATGCAACAAGAAAGAACAAGAATTAACAGTAGTTTTTCATGTTTGAAATAAAAACTGATAGAACTTTGCAATGCAACTGAGAATGACATTTTTGTGGGATTGCAAATGAAAACAACAATAGCCCACAATACAGAATAAAAGTGACATTGGAAGGGAATGCCATGATTTCCACACCCAATTGTACAACAGCAAAATTTCAGATGGATTTGTAGCAAACAAAATAACAGCAGCCTCCTGTGAAGTGATGCATGTCAATGTCGCAATTGTAAATCTGTAAGCTGTTGTGCCATCACTCCACCAGCACAAGGGATTAGCTCACAAAACAAGCAGAATCTATTATTTGCCATCTATTACGTCCCTCAGAGGAGCAATGCAGCAGACACAGTTACTATGACTTCAGCAAGCTTCACCTAAAATTGATGAAAACCTCTCAAGCTAGAATTTACACTTCATTGCATCACTCTGTTGAATTACCAGCCCAACACATTCCACTTGTTAAAGAAATAATGATCCACATGCACCCTAGAAACCACAATAGAACAATTAGTCAAGAAACGTCACCCTGCTGGATTCTTTGTAGATTTTGGATAGACATTGATCTTACCCACAATGGAGCCCTATTTCCAAACTATTCATGGATGCACCACATCAAGGAGGTTCTAAACTTTGAAACACATTCAAGCTCCTTTTTTCATGGCAGAACAACACTTCTGAACCAACTGCAGAAACCATTGCTTTTGAAGTTATGGAACAAGTGTCATTGCAAATAGTTTTGGTACCGATACCACATGCCAAATCAAAGAGGAGAGGCCAATTGAAAGTTGTGAGTTTTATTGAGAAATGCACTGTCTCGATCTAATCAATCCATAAGGCAATGAACAACAATGATAAGGCCACATTGCGACCTAAAGGAGCCCTAAAATGGATGGCTCAGATCTTTCAAAATTGATTGCTAAAAATAAAAATGCAGCAAATGGATTTTGGACCAAATGAAAAGTGCCAAGATGAAGACCATACTTTTTTCATCCACAATTGGATGAATAGACTAAGTTAAAAACTAGCCATTCATACCTTAGAGCTAGGTTAGTTAGATTGGATGGCTAGGACTAACTAGATTTACAATCCAATGGTCAAAAATGAACTCCTAATTTCAATGGTCACAATTTTGCAGAAAATATAACACCTTTGGGTCTACACCATTTAATAAATTATCCAAATTAGTGGCTAGGATTTATTTAGTTCCAAGTCTTATGGTTGGATTTGTTAGATAATTCAATGGTTGAAAGGTGTTGAAAAGAGGACACTCATTGATCTTGACTATTAAATCAATTTAGATTGAACATTTCCCATTTACTTACTTTGAGCCATTTTTATAAAAATATCCTAATTGACATGTGTAGGGTGAAGATCCCCTCGACCATCAAGAAACAATGGAGACCCCAAGAACCTTTGGAGATCTCATCAACCATTAAGTTATGGTGACAATCCCACCAAACATAATCTATGGTGGATCTCTAATCTTGGAAACCCTACCTATCACTAAGCAATGCTATGACCATTCATATCAACAATAAAGGCTTCCCACCATTGACAATTATGATGCATAATTTCTAGGGGGTGTAAATTCACCAATTGTTCTATAAAACCATGGCCTAACATAGAGTTTTCCTCTTTTTGCATCATGTTATTAACTACTCCTTGTAGTGAAGCTTTGCTTTTTCTTTTCGCCATGCCAAAGATGCTTTATGCAATGAAGATCTATCAATTTTTGTGTTGCATCAAATATTCTCTTTGTAATGGAGCTTTACTAAACTAATGGCACTTTTTGTTTTTAGTAAATGTTTTGTTCATTTGCTCTTATTTTGATATCATTTTTTCTTTACTTTTTGCTTGTTTCATTCACATTTTATTGTTCATTCCATTACAAGTATCAACAATCTACAATATGTCCAGTTCACAATCCTTCTTTTCAAGTCGATTTTACATATTGACATTTGTCAATGGCATCCTTTGGGAATTGCTTCTTATTTTCAATTTTTATTATTATTGATGGTTTCTTGTGTTTTTTGTTTCATTTGTTTCTTGGTACTTATTCTTGTCTTATATTTCTTGTGTTTTGTGGGCGGTGATCCCATGCGATTGACTTAGTCTTGTTGTAATTGGGTGTTATTATGATGGATTTTGTAGATAGTCAATTTGTTATTAATGTAAATGAAGAAGTTGTCGATGATATTGAATGTGAAGTGTTAGATAATGTTTGTGGAGATAACCTCCTTTTTGAAGACATTTTGATGTAGTTGAAGGTCTTTTCAACTTGCTTGTTCAAAAGGATTACCTTGATCCTTGTGCTCATGGTGAAACTATCGACAAGGAAGTGAATTTTGATGTTGATTGTGACGATGATGAGCATATCAACAATGGTTTCATGGGTTATAAGAATACACATATGATTGCATTTGTAATCAAATGTATCAAATGTAACTACATGACTATATAATCCAAACATTCATGTCATTTATGTCATGAGTTTGATCCATGCCCCAATTCGCAAATGCCATTATGACTTGTGTCTTCCAAGACTGTAATCATTTAAATCATAATCATTGACAACATCCAATGGTCCAAATTTAATTTTAAAATTTTAAAAATAAATTTATCAATTATTTCCTTGTTGCCACATGGCAAACATTGACTTAATAACATGCTACCATGTGGTAGTTTAAACACAAGTATTTAAAAAATAATAATCATTTATATTTTGCCACATGGCATCCTAAGCATAGAAGCCTAGGTTATACGGTCTAGGCTCTAGGACATTTAGCCTAAAAAGCTTAAGTTAAAATCAAACCTAGGCCTAGGAAAGTAGGTAGGCTAGTTACCAAAATAGCCCAAGGCAACTTCCTAGGTTGTAAATATAAGAACTTTAACCCCTCCCCCTCCATTTTGAAAGTTCAAGTCCTCAACCATTGAACCACATTTTTTATATAAAATAAATGTCTACCTATAAAATTATAAATATTATACTACTCCTACCTAATGAACCATGTCCCCATGTAATCTAATTAAGCTAAACATAACATAACATAACCTAATTTCACTTAAACTAACCTAAGTTAAATTAGTTTAACATAAGATAAATTACTATGACTTAGGGTAACCTAGGTTTCTTTAAGTTGACTTAAGATAATTTAAAATAACCTAGGCTACATTATGTTGGGCACTAATTAACCTAACCCAATTCTAGTTAAGCCTAGGTAAAACAACTAATGAAGTTTTGGGGTTTTAATTTGGGGTTCATGGAGTAGGATAATAGGATGATCTTATTCAGGATGGACTTGGACTGCTAATAAATGATGGGTGGCTTGGTTAGGATAAGGTGTGTGTGTGTGTGTGGGGGGGGGGGGGGGGGGGGGGGCAACATAAGACCCCCGGTTAAGTTAAGAAAGGGTTTTAATGTCCTGGCTTGGGCCAAAAAAACCTCTCGGGTGAAAAAATAGGGCTATTGTGGCAAAAGCTTCTAAAAAG